>Ga0116227_10004822_pt1 | contig 28991 bp, 11 predicted proteins | sample S1TSphgellanicum_FD_89693 | JGI IMG/M metagenome (GOLD analysis project Ga0116227, IMG submission 89693) | Host-associated microbial communities from peat moss isolated from Minnesota, USA - S1T2_Fb - Sphagnum magellanicum MG | ecosystem: Host-associated > Plants > Peat moss > Unclassified... | reverse complement strand
TTGTTTTTTTTTTTTTTTGCAAGTGTTTTTTTTTTGTTTTTATATACAAAAAAAAGGAGAGTCATCAAGGACTCTTGAAAAAGAAAAAGGGGGGGGGGGGGAGTGGGAGTTGGTTTCTTGTTGCTTTTGTTTTTTGGGGTTGTAAATTTAGTTGCAGATGACTGACTAATAAGAAGGAAGTGCCCCTTTTTTGAGCTGGCTATGGGTGTTGAGGAGCTGGGGATTCTCACTCAAATGGATCTGCAATAAGCAACTTGAATATAATAAAGAAAACTTCGACCAGGTAGTCAGGTTCAGCAACTGGCAAACTGGTAATAAGCGACAAACTACACGCTTGTTTTGGTTTCATCCTCAAACTCCTTCTCGCCTTTCCTCTTTGCTGCTCTCTCCTTTTCTTCCGAGCTTCACTGACACCAAATCTCTGCAAATCATTGAGGTGTGTGGGTATGCACCCCACAAGTTTTGTTTTGTTGTTGGGTGCACTTCTGTTGCCAGGAAAAACAAGCAGCTCATCACGCAATGAATTCTCTCTCTGTGGCAAGCTTAAACTTCAAACCTTGTTGGCCAATTCTTCCTTTATAACAGAACCTTCAATCCAGCTTTTGACACTTTAAATATGTTTTTTTTGGAGATGCTCCAAGTGTGGGTTTGAACTTTGTTTTTCAAATTCCTAAACCTTACAATTTTGAATTTTTGCACTCCTTTTCAAATTCAAGAATTTTTGGGCCAAGTTCGAATATCAAGTCTAGACAATATTCTATCCCTAGATTTGAGTGTAGTCACAAAATAAGCAAAATTGGGTATCACTTTAAAAGATTTGAAAAATCTTATTTTGGGTCAAGTTTGAATACTAAGTCTAAACACTATTTCATCCCTAGATTTCAGTGTAGTAGTAAAATGAGCAAAATTGGGTATCACTTCAAAAGATTTGGAAAATCTTATTTTTGGCCAAGTTTGAATAGCAAGTCTAGACACTATTTCATCTCTAGAATTCAATGTAGTCATAAAATGAGCAAAATTGGTATCACTTCAAGAGATTTGAAATTTTTTATTTCATCAAGGCATGATTTCATGAAAAATATGAGCATTAGTTTTGTGTGAGAAAATTTGTTTGGTACCTCGTTTTTCTTTGTCTCATGTGTATTGTTTTCATCTAGACTTCTTGTTTTGATAAAAATTTGACCTAATAGGCTCAATTTGGGGTACTTTATCAATAACTCTATGGATAATAACATGTTTTATTTTTGTTGAAATAAATTTTAAAAGTCATAAAATAAGTCTTGTTATGTTAAATGCAAATTTGCACAAATTGAGCCAAACACAAATTTATGACTTTATGATTAATGGTTTTAATAAGCATACAATGTTAATTGATACACTTCTTTCACATATGGTATATTCAAAAATCATTTACAATAATCACACATGAATGATACTTCATAACTAATTGTTGTAATGATTTGAAAAGCAACACACACACCTCACATGTTCAAAACTCACAAAAGACTCTTTCAAATTTCAGCTATGGTGCATTATTACAAGTTTAATATAATGAGATCTTTATTAATCACATCATTAATGCCCCCAAAAAATAGGTGGTCAATCCTAATACTTGGCAAGTGAATTCATCTTACATTAAATAGTGCATTGACAAGGGATTTGTTAGGTGACTAGGGTAAAACACACTCATCATTGCACGCCAACTCATACCTTGTTCATTTCTTATCTTTTTTTAACAATCTTCATAACGATGGGTGTGGTTAAGAATTTTATGTATATCCGAGTAAATTTTTTTATTTGCCCAACCTTGGGTTAAGGCAAACAATTAACTTTAAAGATGGCTTTATTTTAAGATTAGTTGTTGGAATTGGTTTAATGTGAATATAATTCCTGATCTTTGGTGTTTGAAGGTAATATCTCATGTTTGCATTGGGGAGTCTCTTTCTTGGCTTTTCAAAACCTACTCATTTAACCCACAAGAATCCAAGCCCAAAACTTAAACACAATTGCACAAAGTCCAACAAAGCAACATGCTTCTTCACACAAAAGGTTTGATGTTATTTAGTTCATGATTGAAGACAAAAATATGTGTTGGCATCAATATGGTAACACTACCAAGTGGAGGTCTACAATGGCTTTTTGAACTTCAAGAGCAAAGGAGCAAAGAAAAGAAGCACAAAAAGGAAATATGTCCAAATCACAAAATGTTTGAAAAAAACATTGGACCCCACCTATTTTTTCAAATCCCATATCTTCCTCATTTTTTATCTATGTTGAACAATCTAAAAAGTTGTGGATGTGCCAAGTGGAACTCTTTGAACTCCAAAGGCAACAAAACAATGTCCAAGGAATTTAAGCTCAAAATCACAAATTGTTTTAATGAACCCATCATCAAACATTAAACCCCCTTGCTTCGAACACATGTATCTTCCTCATTTAAAATATATATATATATTCATCATTATGGGTGCACCAAGTGGAGGTTTATAATACCTTTTTTAATTCTGAATGCAACAAAAAATTGTCCAAAGATTTTAAGCTTTTAGAAACACCAAATGTTCCTATCACTAGTAGCCAGGCATATGACAAAGATCATGTGCATGATTATGCATGTTACAATTGAACCTTGGGACTTTGGTCATTTTACGTTTTGATCAATACAATGAAAATCCCCCAAAAAGCAAGATTAAACCATTGGCAATAACACAAAATCAAGTACTTGAAACAAAAGTAAGCCACAAACAAACTACTTGGCTTTGTATGTACCCATAGTATATTTCTTTATGTTTGAAAACAATGTTTAAACATGTGCACTCTACTCGTTGAATAAAACAACAATATTGTTATGATACATGTATTTTCTTTCCATCTATAGGAAATTTGCTTTTGTCACAAAACTTATGATTCTAGCAAAGATACCAAAAATCAAATTTGAATCAATTGGATTGGAATTCACATATAAATAAGATTATTCAATGATATTGTTCAACTTTGCAACAACATTCAACATGCTTGGATCAACCATTTTGCCTCCAATTTGGTTATAAAAGCCATCTTTCATCCAACATAAATATTGTATGTAAAGCATGTTTGAAAAAAAAGCTTATTCCTAAGGCAATCATCTATTGATGATATAATATAAAAAATTGTTTGCAATAGTGTAATTAATTTTGTTGTTAACCATAATGGTGGGACATATTGGCATTTGAACCCAAAAGACTATTTCAAAAGCTACTTGGAAGGCAAATGGAATTTGTAAATGCGCAAATAAGTTTAGTTTACATTAAGACTAAATATGGGGTCCCATTTTCATCTATGAAATATAAATTTTTATAATTTTTTTAATTATGTAGATTAAAAGACTTTCATGTTCAAATAATGTTATATGCCCAAACTTTAAATTTTTTGAAAAGAAAGTATTGAGGGTTTAAGAGGAATCAATAATTGGTTTTAAACATTGTTGGACTTCATGATGTTCATTGTATGGTTGAGATCAATCAAGATTACTTGTCAAAATCAACTCTTTTATACTTTCCTTTTCCATCTTCCCAACAAACTAACTTTTATTCCTCACTTTTTTTTTTAACTCAAATTTTACCCCAACATATTAGTTTAAAGCCCATGATGATGATGATTATTATTATTATTATTTTACTACACATGATATCAATAAAATTTGATTAAATAATGTAACCCAAGATTAAAGCCCATGGAATTATCATTCCATCATGGAGTAAGTATTTTAGTAGTTCATTTCTTTTAAGGTTTATTTTTTTGTACGAGAAAGAAATGAAAACTTTCCCTAGGATCTAAATGTTATACTAAACAACCCATTTATATAACATTGACAAGGCTACCACAAAATATTGGTTGATAAAGTCCAAGACTACATTTAATCTTGGGGCCAATGCCATAATTTCATTATACTAGAAATGATTCAATACTCCATTAAACGAGGGAGGGTGTTTAGATCTTAGCTTATTGATGGCACTCTAATATTGGGTCTATATATGGTAATTGTCATATTCTTAAGTCTAGCAACACCAATTAAAATACATGGTTGAATTGTTTTTGGCAAGTTTACACTTTAGGGGTTAAATAATGTCAATGGAAAATGCCCACAAAACATATATAAATAACTTTCCACATTGAATGCACATCATTGTTATCTCTTGTGCTATTATTTGATAACATCCCATTTTTAAATTACATTCCAACAAGGTCAAAAATCGCTTGAAAATCTAGCTACTTATTTTATATGGTTTTTCTTGGTAAATCACAAGTAAACATAAAATTCAAGTAGAAAAAGCATAATTTTTTGTTTCAAGGTCCTTTTAGAATGCAACTTAGTATTGAATTTAATTGATTATAGATAAGAATCCACAATTTTTGTTACCAAATGGTAATTTGGTAAAGTGATTAGTTGTTGGGTTATGGACAAACAAAGATTCTAAACAAACTAACATGGAAATTAAACTACAAGGGTGAAATCACAATCAAAGGAGCCAAAGGTGCCAAGGTAAAAGTCCTTTTCTGAGGATTGCACATGACACATGTCATTCTTATGTTGGTTTATAACTTAAAATTTTATATTTTGAATACCCCATTTAGCACTGCATTTTAAATATAAATACATTTTGACTACAAATTGATTTTATATCATGTATATTATTCATTCATGCCTTCTATCACATATATATGAACAACTTTTGTTAAAGCCACACTTTCAAAATCCATAATTTTTAAGGTCAAAAGCACTTTTGAACCAAATGTGCTCAAATGGGTTATAAAAACAATTTTCATTAGTTCAAATCCTTTTGCCTTTCTAATTATCAATGTTAAAATAATCTCTAATTTTCAAAAGGAATGGTGCACATTTGGTAGAAAAAAAGGATGTTTGAAAAAAACAACACTACTACATAACTTGTCCGTTTTGTAGTCCTTTTGCATTGGATTTTTGTCAAAACAAACCTTGGACAATTTTGGGACAAGTTGAAAAAGGACCAATCATTTAAGACAGGTAAGTGTTAATAAAACAAACAAATGTAAGATGACTAAACATTAGCATAGTGTCACAATGGCATGTCTGATATGACTAACTATGTGACTAAATGCAATGATGTGGCATGTCCCTTCTAAAAAATTATGTGATTAAATTGATGATGTGTCATGTGCATTTTAACAAACTATGTGACTAAATTGATGATGCGACATGTCCATTCTAACAAACTATGTGATTGAATTAATGATGTGGTATGTCCATTTTGTCTAATTGTGTGAATGAATGTAATGACATGCATGTTCATTGTGATTAAATATGATTATTTTATATAATAATTATAGTCTATTTTTATTTTTATTTTAAAAATATTTTCAATGTATCAATTTCTTTTTGGATTATATTCATATCAAATATTATTTTAATTCAAAAAACATTCGGAAGTTAAGCTTGCAATAGGTTCAACCTAAAAAACTTGAACATTTAAAAATGTGACTTTGAGGGCTAAAGCCCTTGATTATATATTTTTCAAAATGAGATTGATGACTAAACAATATGGGATGTATTTTTTCAAGGAAAAATTTGATCACACGAAGTTTTTAGTTTATTAGACCTACCACCAAACACTTAAGAATAAGATTTACAACATTTTGTACATTGATCTATTGCTTCTAAACTTCCAAAATATTTTGTAATTTTCCATTTGGCACACCCAATGGTATAAAAAATGTTGAAATCGATGAAGAAATGAACAAGTTATAACCTTTGAAAGTGAAGAAGGTGATGCAAAAACTAAACATAATGGTTCACTTTGTGTTTTTGAGTTTAAATTCTTTGTATGTTGTTCCATTGCTTTTAACATCGAAACAAAATTTTTGATTCTTTTCTTGGCCCATCCAATGGTACAAAAAATGTTGAAATCAACGAAAATTTGAGCAAGTTATGCCCTTTGAAAATGAAGAGGGTGATTTGCAAAAATTGAACACAACAATTTAGTTTGTGTTTTTGAGTTTAAACTCTTTGTAAATTGCTCCATTACCTTCAACATTCAAAAAAGATTTCTAATTCTTCTCTTGGCACATCCAAAATTATGAAAATTTCTCAATTTGATGAAGAAATGAAAACAAAATGTTCATTGAAAGTGAAATGGGGTGATTCAAGCATAAATTTAAAATTCGGTTCCCTTTTTCAAGTTTTAGTTCTTTGTACATTGTTCCATTGCTTTTCATGTTTAAAAATATGTTGTAATTCTCCTCTTGAAAAATCTAAAGGTGAAAAAAATTATTAATTTGATAAATGAATGAACAAGTTTTGCTCATTGAAAATGAAAGGGGTGATTTGGAAAAATTGACCACATGTTAGTCTAACTTGTGTTTTTGACTTTAAACTTTTTCTATAGTTTTTGTTTGTTTTTACACTTCAAATTTTTTTTGTGAAGCTTAAAATAACGCATCCGAGAGCTTTTTAAATTGTTGAGAATGGACAAATAATGAGAAAGTTACAACAGACAATGTTACTTTTGTGGTTTGTCAAAACAAACATGGTTAGTTATGTGGTTAAAAAAAATTGACTTTGTAGTCATGTTAGTTAAATTCACTATTGAAAAAGATATGGTTTTCTTGTAGTGCAAAAATTGTCCACTCTTGAGGTTTGAGTGTTTTGAACGTGCAAAAACATTTTTGACTTGTGTCAAGCTTTGAGCATGTAAACTTTGAAATTAATGGAAACTATTCCAAAAACGTTTATGACAATCCAAACTATTATGTTTCCCTTGTGATCTTTCAAACATATAAAAATGCAGTTTTAAAGAATGTCCACTCATTTGGGTGGCTCCTTTGATAGTGATTTTACCCACAAGTGTTAATAATGCTCATCTAAAAACAATAAACCTTCACAAATTATCATGTTGATGATAAACAAAAAATCTCAAACAAATTTAAAAGGGAATTCAAACACACAAATGTTATTCATGTGCATGATGTTCACTCCAAACTTGACCTAAAAGTGATATTTTAGTGACAATGATTCATCAAAGCTAATTTAAGTATGACAACTTTAGGTTCCATAAGATCATGATGAAACCCTGCCAAATTTAATTGCATATTAAACACCCATCAAAAGGGAAAACGGAAAAACAAAAAAAAACCAACATCCAACCAAAACAGAACACCCAAAAGCATGAACACAACAACAAAAGTTGTAAAAGAAAGTAATAAGGACCCATCAAGGGGGATCCAAAAACCAACCTAGGACTTAAAACTCACATCAATCATGTGAAACATATTTGACAAGGAGATAGGCGAAAAACCTAAAAAAACACCTATCATAAAAAAGTTATCCTTAACAACAACAACAGTTAATTTCAATGTGGTAATGACTTAAACTCTTTATAAATCACTAACACTTTTGCTTATAAAATGAGTGCAAAACCAATAGAGGAGGGCCTCCAAAGCCCTCAGTTGACCATACCATGTTAGTACATCAATGAAAGAAATCACTAATATGTTGGTGTAGACATTCAAATATTTTTATAACAAGAGAAAATACACACCATTGAAGTTTCAATCATGAATTAGGTTGTCCTTTGCTTAAGCCACAATTGTGCGGTCACTCCTCAAGAATTAACAACTTGCAAAACTAAATTTAATCATGTGGGATCAAAAATGATGACACTAACTAAAATGTAAAACTCATTTGATGTGAACATGATATGAACCCGTCAACATAAACACTAGAAGGAAGCAATGGGAACACATTATTAATTCACACAAAACATGAAACCTAGCATTTCTAACAATTGAAAAAAAATCATTTTGAATAGCGTCATGGATAGCAATGCGCTCCCCTCACTTAAAGAAAACTGGAAAAAAAAACCTACCATTTACAACTATTTTTTAATTGCAAAACACATTTGTTACTAAAAATTGTTCTACTGCATTAAACACTAATTGCAAATGTGGATGAAATCAATGGTCAACAATTACTTCACCATTTGTATACTATTATATGCCATTGGTGTATTACCATAAAAATCGGCAACTTACATAATGACATATGGCAATTTTTATTAAATTTTTTTTTAAAAATAATTGAAATTATTTTTAAAATAAATAATGGATCCTCATCGTCTAATTTGAATGGTTTTAGATTGTGACACATGGCATATTACCAATATGCCATGTGGCATTTTTGAATTTTGGTCAAAATGAATTTTAAATCAATATTTAGGTGTAGGTAGGTGGGAATAGGTAAGTAGGTAGGTAGGTTAAAGAATTGGGAAAATATTTAAATTTTTTTAAAAGTTTAACCTTTGGGTTAAACTTTTTAAAGGGTTAAACTCCTTTAGCTCATCCCAATTGACATGTGTCTTTTCATGTGCAAGTGTAGGACAAAACCTCCTTATATAGTTCTCAAGATGAAAGTGGAGGACAAAACATATGGGATAAAAATTGAAATTGCAACTTAGTTGTAAATTAGGTTGCAATTAAAAAGATTATCTCATATATTTTTTCCTCCTTTTTAATTTTGTAAATCATATAACTAAGTAGATAAGGAACCAACTAACTATTTAAATAACTAAATAAAAAATTCATTAGTTATACAATATTAATTCATAATTCATAAATAGAAAAATAAATGACTGAAATAATAACTAATTAACCAAATTATACATATGAATTTTCATTAATAGCTTTTAAATTTAAAAATAAATAACTAAGATATTAGCCAATTATTAATAGATAACATCTAAGTAATAACTAACTAACTTATTTATTATAAGTTATTAAATAATATTCCATAATTTCATTATAAATTATAAAATTAAATTAAATAATGAGATAAATAAATAAAATATTTAAATAATAATAATTAATATCCATGAAATAAATAATTCTAAAAATTATTATTTATAATTTTAAATAATAATTTCATAAATAAAAAATATCAAAAAACTAAATTCTATTATATGTATATGAATCAATTAACTAAAATATTAGTTATAAGACTTCACTAATGGTTCTTAAATAATGAAATAAATAACTGACATAACTAATAATTAAATAATTAATATTTATTTATTTATTAATCTTGAATAATTATTATAATTATTATAATAGTTATAAATTAATTAAAAATAATTGTAACTAATTAATCAATGATTAATTAATAAATGTAATCATTTACATTAGGTAGGTAAACATATAAATAAATAGGTTGGTAGGTTAAGCTAAGTAGGTAAAAAGACATATATAGGTAGTTATTTTGTCTAAATACAACGTTACAAATACACCAATGGAAACATACCCCCATATAATTTAGCAAAAGTACACATACCTTTCAAAAGTTTTTTAATACACCTATGTATACCACAAAAGCTATCTTGACACCCTAAAGGTGCAACTAAGTTTGGTTCCATTTGCAACTAATGGGACATATGGACATGATCATGGATGAAAACAATTTTAGAGTGTAGGATGAAAATCATTAATTGCAAATGTAATTGTAATATAGTTGCAAAAATTGTCAAAGGTGCAAAATAGTTATAAAACCAATAAGAACTAGTTGTAAATGACAATTAGTTGCACATAGTTGCAAATGCATTGGTTGCATTTTGGGGGATTTCTTCTAGTGTCTTCATGGGCACACCACAAAAGGTGTATCACATCACAAATGTAGTGGGCCAAGCCACAAGCTATCAAATGGGGGAGGCCCCAACCTAATGTGCAACATTGAAAAAAAAAAGTTTAAGGTCACATGACATGACAAGATGATTAAACAAACAAAGAGTTAGGCACCTAAACCCAACTTACATAAGATCTAAATCAAGTGTAATGATGATGGGAAAATATGTTGGAAATGATGTTGGAAAAGGAATGTTCATGCAAATTGTCAAAATTGCACAAAAGGAAGGATGTAGGCTTGCACTATTAGAGGGAGAAAATTGCATAGGCATCAATTGGATAATTCCTAATTGGAATTTGTTTAATCCATTTTCAAATAAAAAATCATGGAAAGGTGCCTTTCTAAATCTACATCTTTTTAAAAGAAATCAAACACCATATCCATGAGCAAATTTTCAATAAGGCTCCACCAATTTGCATTTGATTTCTCTTGATTGAATTTGAAATCAATTCCATTGAATCTTAGCCCAATTGTTGAATTGAATTAAATTCCAATTACATAGAATGTTGATCAACATCGGGAGTGCACACTAGCACAAAGCCCAAGTAAATTATAGAAAAATACCTACATTTACTAGATTTATGCATAGCTTTCATTTGCTTTATCTTCCAATTATTAAATAATGATGAAACATTTGTTAACCATCTACCACCTAAAATAAAAAAATAAAGGAGCACTGCAATAAACATAAAAGAGGATGAATGATAGTTTGCTTCAATTTTTTTCATAAAAATATCTTTATACCCTTTTTAGTTCCTACCCCATATCTTCTTCATTTTTAGTCCATTTTGAGAAGTTTAAACCTGATGGGCACGCCAACTAAGGCTTTACAATACATATTTGTATTCTAGAAGCAAACATGTAATGATCAAAGATTTTAAGCTTGAAATCATAATCTCTTTTAATTCACCCATAACCAAAAATAAAGGAGCACTACAGTAAACATAGGAAAGGATGAGTGATAGTTTGCTTCAATTTTTTTTATAAAAATATCTTTAAACCCTTTTTAATTCCTACCCCATATTTTCCTCATTTTTAGTCCATTTTGAGAGGTTTAAACTTGATGGGCACACCAACTAAGGCTTTACAATACATATTTGTATTCCAAAAACAAACATGTAATGATCAAAAATTGTAAACTTGAAATCATAATCTCTTTTAATTCACCCATAACCAAACACCCTATATCTTCCCCAACCCATTATTGAATTGAACAATTTTTATAGCATTGGAAGCACTAGGTGGAGGGTTACAAATGTTTTTAAAGTTTCAGAAGCGATGGAACAATGTGTGAGGACTCAACCTCATTTGAATTTTTAAATGTTCACTCACCAACCTATCTACCCTACCTTATGCCTTCATAAAATTCCTGAAATTTAAAAATTCATTATGTTGGGGAAGGAATTCCATTTTTGCTTCCACTTGGAATTTTAGACCCAAACCTCCCACTATTACCTTCAATTAGGCCTTACAATCCAGGAAGAACCTCATAGATTTACCCTATATTTAAAGCACTACCAATTTTTTGCCTTTGTAAATTTAGGTATTTCTCTTACTCGAAGATTTTTGTGACAACCTATGATAGTAACTTCCATGGGCTAAATACTCACTAATTTAACAAAGGAACTTCCACTCCTTGGAAATTACCTATTATACTAACTTTTCAAAATATGATTTTTAAAATATTTATTTTTTTATTTTCAATACTTTAAATTTTTTATTTTCTTTAATTATTATTACTAATTTGAGCTATTAATTAATTTATTCCATTTTTTTTCCTTGAATCAATCTTTTTGTTTTTTATTTTCTATTTAAAACTTTTTAAATGATTTTCAAAGATAATGTATTTACAAGGCAAACCACACAAAAGAAACTCATTTATTTTTATTTGTCAAAATAACAAAGTTACAAAGTAAAATTAAAATTAAACAAAAATCACGAAATTTTATATGTACTCAAATGCATAAATCAAATGATTCATAACAAGCAAAACTTTATTAAATCAACAGATTTGGAAAGGACTTATTATGGATCAACTCCTTAAAGGATTCATAAGAAGAAGCTTGGAGATTATTTACTGAAAAAAATGCACAAGAAAAAGGATACATAAGAGGGAAAACTATGGATAAGCTTTCTTAATGTTCAATTGTTAGGATTTCATTCACCCAAATCCCACAAACACATGAAAATAGATCAAACCTTGAGGTGACAATTGCAATGTTTGTATTTCTAGATTCCAATCACCCAAACCCAAATCCCACCAAAACTTACAAAGCCCCAAAGGCTCCCAGAAAACCTCCCAACCAAAAACACCCAACAAAGACCAAAAACACTAGAAACACCCCACACCTTGGGCATCCTTATTCAATCCAAGACATTACCTACATTTTACAAACTTTCCACATCTCCCCCTAATCCATTATTATGCATTTGTTACAAGCAAAATATCCAAGTAAACAAATCAAAGTTTGTCAAAACTTATGAAACATCTAGAATGAAACAAATTAAGCCTTGTCTCCTCCCATTGGTACTCCCAAACTAGGCAAAAACTTAGGATCAACTACAAATATAATATTAATAAGACAATTATGAAGTGACTAAACACATGCCTAGAAGGAGTATTGACATTGATTGTTTCAAGAGGGTAACGCAAAAAAAATTTGTATCTAAGCATTCCTTGTACTTGTGTAGCTCTTTCTCAAACGTGTTGTTCCAAAATGCATCTTCAAATCCCTTCAATTTCTTAGTCCACCGATGCCATAATCTACAACCTGCACCACACTTTTCCCTCAATCCACAAAAACAACATCAACACCAAGAACTTGATTGGCCATCTTATACCAATTTCTGGAAGCCATAGGAACATTAAAACTCAAAGAAAGATCCCCAATGAGGATGTTAGAAGGACTTCCAAATACAACACCAACAAAAAAATCATGAACCCAAGATGAACATAAATTCCCAATGCACCATCAAACACAACACCAGCCACACCATCAAACACAACACTAACTGTTCCATCATACATAGCATCAAGTGATCCATCAAACACCACACCAGCTTCACCAACTCCAAAATCAACATTATTTTTTTTCAACAAAAACCAACATACAAAATGAGAACATGAATGAAGAAAGCAATTTTTTTTTAAAAAACACGAAACAAAACAAAACAAAACATTACAAAACATTTACCCCTTAATTAACATACCTTAGTTTTTTCATAAGCGGCCTTTTCCTCATTGAAAGCCTCCTCAAAACGTAGTAATTAACCAAATCTACTCACTAAAAAAATAAATTTACATCATTCTGTCACATAAATGTTTGTCAATTTAAATATACCTATACAAAAAAAAAACCCATGCAAGTTATTGTGCGCTCGAAGGTCGATGCCTACAACTCTCACTATCACCATACTCATAACACATAACATAAAAATACCCTAACTTGTACACCACATCCAAATTCAAAGTTCTACTCACTTGCAAAACACAGGAATCCAAGTACCAACAAAAAAACCTCAACAAACTCCTTGCATAACAAGAACATAAAAACATAACAAAATTATGGGGTGTTTGCACACTACAATGACCTTATATGGACATCACAATTGCAATTTTTCTTGTATTCCTTAGGTACAAGAAAATAAATAAAATAAGATCCATTGAATAATAATAAAAAGGACGCACTTATCTAAAACTATCATAATCAATCTTTCAAAAATGAAAAAAACAAATCAAAATTGTGGATAGTAAATAAGTAATGAACTTTTGAATTTTGCCCACATTTTTTGTCACACCTACAAAATTCATGGATATGGACTTTTTTTTTACAATGTGTTAATTTTCTGTGTTTGAAACTTTGAGACATTGGATGAATTATGTTTAAAAAACTAAAGATCCATTGAATTAATGGAATGTGATTTTAATTTATTATGTTATGGACCTTTTAAATTTTCAAAATTTGTAATTATTTAAAAAGTTTTTAAAGCATTTAAACATAATTATTTTTAAATAATTTCTTTTGATATATTTTTTATATGTCTTATAGGATCATGATTTGAAATTGGAAATGGAAAAAAATATTACTTTCAATATCATCTAAATATTCTGATCACACACCATCCCACTTATCTTGAACACCAAAAAGCTAGAATCTCATTCACACTGGAACTGGTTCTAGACTTACTTACCCCAAATTACTTATAGTAATTAGGATAAAAATTTGTAATTACAGTAAAACTCCTAACAACTGTCATGCATTCCAAGGTTGGCATTCCAAATACGTCGTTTACAACTATTGCTATCACCATACGCACAACACAAAACATAAAAATACCCTAAGTGGTACACCACATCCAAACCACCCCCCTATCTAGGGCTAAGGTCCCCTAAAACCAATAACATTATAAAACTATTGCCAACAATCCACTAGGGTCCTACAGTTCCAAGGTAAAAGGATCATTAGGTCAGGTGTAAATGTGAACCCCACCGTTAGTTACCTATATGGAATCCCTCAAATCCTCAACCAATGCTGAGACATCCTAGGGAAATTTTTTAAAACTAATCCTACTATGTAACTGTGGGAACCACGTCTATTGGTTACATTGAACGCAAAACCATTTGCCAACCAATACCTAGTCCAAAGGCAATGTCAAATATGCAATGTGCCATCCTCTTGAACTGGTCACAAACCAACATAGTGGCAACTTTTGTGGACTGCCCACACAACATACATCATAAACCAACATATATACAAAGGATGGGTCAATTTGGCCATCCACATTGGGAAGATGACATGGCGCTCAATTATGCACATGGTCCTTCCATGTTTGACCATCTCGTCCTTCCAACAATAATACTCTGAAACGTAAGGTCTTCCAAACACACAAAATCAAACTACTTATAGTCACATCCAATGTGATGAATGTTATCTATTGCATATAAACATAATCCCCAAGCTCAAACCTAAACTCGAGGTTAATAACCTCTTCCATGAATTGTGGCATACCAAAGAGTATTTTGATGATGAATAATTGTTAGATTCTCCATAGCCATAGGTATCACCCACTTGAACAAACCAACCCATTTTTTTCATACCCAAACCCACACTACAAGATCATCAAGACTAACTACAACATAACAGTGCGTTGAATGGAGGCTGGTACTTCAAAACTTAAACCGAATAACAAAAAATATGGTGAAAAAAATGCCAATGAAGCGTACCAACTAAACCTATATCCCATGGCCAACCATGGTAACTTCAAGTCCCAATCATGAGTATGGCCTTTCTGAAGGCCGTATTTTTATAATCTTCATTTCACCATCTGCACCTTTCGTTTGACCAACCCATTTGCTTCAAGATGATCTTGTGAAATAATCTGATGATCTATCAATGCCTTCTTATACAAATCCTAGAAATCCCTTCAGAATTTTATACCTTGGTCGATGAAACCCTCGGCTGGAGCATTATGTCTAGAAATGCATATGTAGCTCCCTCACTACTGCAATCTAACAAGGGCGCCAACTCCAACCACTTGGAAAAGTGCTTGATCATAACCAAAACATAGTGGTTATGTCAAGGTTTCAAACTCAATGGGCTGGCAAAATCCAAGCTCCATCGATAACCCAACCCCATAATTGGTAAGGGTTATAGTTGGGGTGTTGGTGTGTTGAATGATGCCCATACTCGATCATACACCACACACCGAGAAACAAACTATTGAATAGAGGTTGCATCCCACGCCACTAATATTATGCTTAGAGCAAACTATAGGTCCGTCGGACCCCAAAATGGCCCAACTCTTCATGAACATGTTGTACAAGGCCCTCACGTTGCTCTAGGTGTGGTGCTACCCATATTCACCCATCTATCTAAACCCGTAATAAGGAATTACCTTCCCATCAAAACCGTTTCGCCTTGTGGACAACCCAATCTGATTCTTTGGGTGTCAATCTCATCGAAACCTCACCTACTTGTAAATATGCCATAATAAGTAAATCTAGATGGATGTCCAGGGCTTAATTGCCTTTTGGTTCATCATCATCATTCTAGGAATTCCCACCACCCGCATTACTTTAAGGTATATCCCCATAACACCCCAACAAAATACACAAGTATGCAAAAGCATGTCATCCTATCATAACTTCCAAATCCACCTCTCCATGCCACTTAACACCTGTGGTATCCTCCTCACTAAAACTTGAGTACTGGCTCAACTCATCGACATCTCGATTAACCCTACTAGCCCTATGAACAATATCGAAATTATACTCCTATAAGATAAATGCCCACCTTGCCAACCTGCCTATGAATCGATTTGAGTCCATCAAAAACTTTAGGGGCTAGTCATCAATAACCAAAGTAAATGGACTACCATCCAAATAACATTGAAAAGAAGAAATCGTCTAAACAATAGCAAGGCATTCCCCCTCATAAGAACTGTACTTTGCTTCTATCTTGTTGTTGGACTAACTAGCATACGCCACCACAAACTCCCAACCATCATTAGTTAATTAAGTAAACACGGTTCCCATCCCTAAGGTACTTCAATCAGTATGCAACTAAAAAGGATGTCCTTGAATGGGTCGCCTCAAGATGGGGGTTGAGGAAAGTCGAACCTTCAATTCCTTAAATGCCTATTCCTACTCCTCACCCCAAACATATCCCTTGCCAATTTGTGTCAACCTAGTTGAATCTTTTAACAAATCTTTTATTATAATTACATAAACTTTAAAATGTTCATAATCAACTAACATCTATCAACTAGGGTACTTGTGAAATGGCTTCAACTTTAGCAATTTATACCCTTAATCCTCCTTAATAAATCATGCGACCCAGGTATTCCACTTGTGTATAAAAACCCAACATTTGCCTGGATGAAAGTTAATTATGATCCTTAAGTCTTTCAAATACCTTCTGCAAATGATGCCCATGATCTTTTGATGTCGGGCTAAAAATGATAATGTCATCAATGTAGCACTTAGCAAAACCAAGTCTTGTTAACATTCAATCCATCACCCTCTGAAATTTTACAGGAGCATTCTTCAAATTAAATGGCAAAAACTGCCATTGGTACAAACAATCTTTCCCATGAAAATCAATTCCCCAAAATGTTATCTTGACCTTGTCACCTTCCTTCAATATCAACTAATGGTAGCCAAATCTCAAGTCCAAGGTATTGAAAACCTTGGCTTGACAAAGGGCATCAAAAATCTCCTCCGATAAAAGCATGGCATACTTGTTCAAATGTGTGCGCTTGTTGACTAGGCGATAATCCCCACACATGCGTTGCTCCATCCAATTGTTAAAAATATCCTTCTTGGCTGGCATCACTATGGCTAAAGCATAATCACATCTTTACAGTTCCACCAAACTTACATCCAACAACTTTGATGTCTAACCCTAAACCAAGGCCTTTTCCATTTCACTCAACCTATAAGGTTATTTGAAAATAAGATTATCATCTTCCAATACAATTCAAACCTCATGTTTTCTCAACTGTCCCAATTCCTTCAAATTGAAGGCAAAACAACCAACATGATCTTGCAATAGCCATTATATTTCTTGCACCTCATCTCCTATAACCACAGGACCAATATTTGGTTCCCATCACTCTATGGTCTCTTGTACCTTGGGCTAAAATGATGAAACATCCCCGACATTCGAAGTTGAGGGCAAAACATGTGATTACTACGCAAAAGGTGGCATAACATCAAAATGCCTTGGCATCTCCACATCAAAAACCTCCTTCCCACTACCCATAAATTTGTGATCCCATAAATGCCAATGATGTCCCCCCTTTGCACCAACATAGCTAACCCAAATGTAGGTGCAACAAAAATAGAAGAAAGGTAGGTGGGCGGGAAAGACTATGCGAATTGGACTTGCTCAACCCAACAAAGGTTAAAGATCCATGTGAAACAAGTAAGATCCATAACTTGTCCCAATATTCATTTATGAACACCTTCAAAAATCCCTCTTACGGCTATGGTGTTTGTGCAAAATCCCATAACGCACTTTCGCTCATTAACATTAGGCTCCTCCATCTTGGATGAGTTGGCATCCCAAATCATGCCTAGATCACCATCTCAAAATGGATGAGAACATGGAAAACTCTTATGGTGGTTCATCATCATGCTAAACAATAAAAAAATGTTGTCTTAGATCCAAAATGTCATCCATTAGGCATGTGGGTTTAGGGGTCCTTAACATGTGCCAACATGTGATAAACCTTGACATGACCATCTTGATATGATTAAGTCCATTGGTCCGATCTTGTCCAAATCCTACACCCCTAGCAATGTGATGTTACTTGGTAAGGTGCGTTAATAACCCCAAATTGTCAATGCAAGCAACAACTCAAGATGTTGTTGTCACAACATCATAATATGGTGCATGGAGGCTTGCCGGGTTTGAAGATCCTTCTCCACATAATAGTATTAATGAACCTTGATGTTAGATTAAAGGACCACTAAAAGGCCAAAACTAATGCCTCCAAAAAGCTCTCTCAAATAAATCCCATCTTTAAGAATATGCCATTGTGTACCCTTAAAGTCTAAAGGTCGTAAACTAAGTGGTCCATGGCTTGGATCTACAAGTACCTATGGGTTTGATGGTAGAGTGTCCCAAACCTAATGAATATAATGTCTAGTTGATGCTTGAAGCTTCGACAACATTCCCCACGATGTTGGAGGATCACGTGAACCCTGAATGAATGGCCCAACCTAAGCACCTGGCATCTCCAATTCATGAATAGGGGGGCTATCCATAAGATGGACATGGCTTAAAGACTAGGCCCTTTTCATCTTGTGTGGTACACCTTAAAGGATTTTCACCCCCATCGATGTCAAAATCTGGTACAAGCATGGCTCCAAATCAGCATCGGTCAACCTTAGGCCCTCCATTTCTACTTTTCCCAACATTAAAAGTTGAGCTTTTAAATCTAATAATATCCTTTGGGGTTGATAATATTGTCCTGAAACCCCCTCTCATTTAAAAAACACCTTTTTAATCCCGCAGCACCACTACATCGGTAAAACCCCTCCTCAATCAATGGGTGGATGTGCTAAAAATTCCTAGAGTTTGGTTGTTGCAGCATGCCAAGGTGGTACCACCATTACAGGTGGTTAGTTGATGAGTACCTTGACAACAAATATTCTACCAATAAGTAGTCCATCGACAAATGGACCAACAAGTAGGTTAACAGGTAAGTGGTTGATAAATATATGTTGCCAACAAGTATCTAATTGACTAGTGGTTTGCCAAATAAAACCTCTTGGAAATCCTCGACAAGTGTATCCACACAATCACATAATGTGGCTACCATTCGAAATACTACGATTGATCAAAAGTTAAACATTACCAAAGTTGTAATGGAAAATGATGGTGTTTGGCACACCAACCTAACCACCCCTAACATACTATTAGGCGCTTGAATTATTGAAGTGGAACTAGAGAATTTAATGGTTATAACCGATCCCCTATTGGGGTTGGATGTGTCCATTGAGATGCGGATTGTGTCAATCAACACAAAGGACTATGATATATGAACTTGGTGTTGGGCTTCCCCACACTAATAATCTAATCTCTCATCAACACCTTGTGGTTCCTACACTTGAACACTTGCCCTAATAATTGGTGCAATTGTCGAAACCCTAACCAGGGTTTTATTACTAGCTACCTCTGGAACATGATCATTGGGAATACCCAATTGGATCTCATATGACCTTAAAAATCTAGCCCTGCAAAAAAATTCAAGATTAAAACCCTGAACTAAAAAATCACTTAGCACAGGTGTTATGGGTGTCACCTATGCCACCATACTGGATGTTGTATTCATCACCAACGCCTCCAAACATGCAAACCATGCCTCCATGGCATTGGGTTGGTTTGAATCTAACTTGGTGACCGGCCCTTTATTGGCCGCACCTTTTGCCTTTTGACCTTTGCCAGAACCTAGAGACTTCCCCACATTTCCCATCTGGGATTAACCTTGCCGTAGTTCTGGATGAAACGTGAAGCAATGGTTTGCATCATGGTTATACACCTTGTCATGGGAGTAAGGTTGGTTGGGATTAGGGTTAGAGGTGGTTGTTTGAAGAGGATTAAGACAATCCTTTTTCTAATGCAGCCCACCGCACCTCCAACATTTATCCTTTCCCCCTTGTTCAACAATGTAAGATGATGAACCCCCATCGAGTTCTTATTTGGGCCCCTTGTCCTTTTGTGGTGTAATCTTCAATGTTTGACCACATGACTTTTGAGTCAATGAAGTAGGAGAAGGTTTTATGGTTTCCTTACTAAACCTTAGGGTAACAACATTCTTTTCCACCATGTTGAGCTCAATGCGCTCAGATACCTAGAAAACCAATGCCAACGTGGGCTACCTAGGCTAGGTGAAAATTATGTTGCCTTAGATCCTTTTCCAAAATCCCAAACCAAAACTAGATAACCTTGGCTTTTGTGATCCCCTTGATCACATTGATTAACCTCCACATTCACATGTACACCTCTCATAAACTTTCATGGGGTTGGCATTGAAACTTTTGCAATGTACAAAATTTCTTAGTTTCCAAACCCTAGTAATTGGTGTTAAATTCCTCAAAGAACTCAATGACATGGTTAAAAGCGAAAAGAGCTCATACTTTGACAATTGATATGCTACCACTGCCCCCAAGAGTAGAAGGACCCACGCCAGCCCCTATGATAATGGTCGAATAAATAAAGGTCAACACAATTAACCAACCTTTGGTGATGGAAAAGTAATTTGGCAACCAATACCACACCACTCCTCAATGTTAACCTCATGGGCATCAAAAAACTCATGATAGTCATTCGTGGGTGGAAATGTTGGAATAAACCTTTCCATGCTAGGAAAGGTGTAAATTGTTGTAGATTCTATAGCTGCTACATATCACATTAAGTATCAAAATTTTGGATGAAATCATCCAAATTGATGGTGTTAACCACCCCCAAAAATTAACAGGGCCTTTTGGAGGCGCGATACATGTCCTCCAACCCCACACAAGTGGTACCAACACTACCTGTGGTAGTTCTGCCTCAAAATTTAAGGAATCTCCCTCAGGTGATAATGTAGGTGGGGTAGGTGGTTGGAGCCGCACCCCCTACCTAGTAAACCTTTCAATAAACCTACCTTCGGAATCCAAATCCCAACACATGTTCGTGATGAAACCCTAATCTGAGTCTCCATGAAAACCTTAAACCTTTAACCCTGGAATCCAATAACCTTGAAACCTTATAACCTTGAAACCTCACTCTCACCAAGATTGCTACATTTGTATCAACTCAATTAATCCTACAAGGATGTTGACATGTTATAACTTTTCTTAATCCTAAAATCCCCCAAACCAAAATGGTGACCAGGGATGTTGCACCTATATGGTCAAGGCACCTCTATGTTCTAAGGGGCCAAGCACGCACTTGGGGCCTTCACAACCATAAAAAAGCAAATGCAATCTCACCGGTCATTACTCCGGTCTCACCGCCACAACAAGTTTATTAATCATCAATCCGATCGCACCCAACAACAAAGAAAAGCACTAGGTACAACCTACCCACAAGTAAACCCTAATATCTATGTCTAGGCAAATCGGGGTCAAGCACAACCTATTTAATAATCAAAATTGGGTGGTAGCCTTGTCACATACTCGGCCATTAACCACACCAACTACAACCTTTTGGCTCATTACCTATTACAATTAGCACATGTGGGAAGGCTTGTAGCCTTTTACCTAAAAAATTTTACTGAACAATATGCACAAATTTGCAAGAGATCATCACACAAGATTGTGTTCACCCTGTGATGTAGGCCAAAGGCACACAACTTGATAGATTTCCATACCCCCTAATAAAGAACTAAGAATCCCAAACATAAACATAAGAGACAGGTGCAAGAACTCACAACACCAAGGGGAAAAACTCTTTAACACAAACACACCTTCACCCCTATAAGCTCCATTTGGACATTTATGACAAAAGGTATGCAAAAATTCAAAACTTAATGATGTGGTTTGATTGCACCACATTCCACCACATGTTGGTATTAATAGCACCTATAAGTAAGTCACCCATGTGTTGTTCATGTGTTTTGTGCCCTTTCACACACCTCACGCTTCCCTACCCCCCTCGCACCACACCACCAAAAATAGGGTTGGGAAAGCAAGCGTCATATGCGAGAGATATCAATTTTTGAGATTTTACATGAAATAAATCCCAAAAATAGGAAATTTAGTCTCTTGACTCCCAATATCACAATCTCCAAAACTGGTTGTAGGCCCACTATTGCATAAAACTTGCCAAGATGAATCTGATGACGTGAAAATTGTCAAAATCCAAGCCCATATGTGGAAAATATGATTCGTCGAAAATCACAAATGGATGGAAATTTTTCATCCAAACATTGGATGAAAAAATTAGAGTAAATTTTTAAAATTAAAAATAATATTATTTTTATTTTTATTTTTTTTATTATTTTGAAATGTGTCAAGTTTGGATTGGACTCGAACCTAATCCCCCTTACTTGAACCTACCTTTAACTACCATGTAGCCCACAAACCTCAGGTTCAAAAATTCAATAAAAAAAAATTAAAATTAAAATAAAAAGTGGCTCGAAGCAAGTCTAAATTGGACTATCCTAACCTTATTTGCCGGGGCCTTGCCAAGCCAACACCTTAGTTGAACCAAATCTCAATAGCAATGGCCATTGAGGTTTCATTCGCACATGAATGCGATGGTGTGCTATAACAACGAATTGCAATAACAGCTTGAACCATTGAGCTCCTTCCTTTCCTTGTTTTTTTTTCCTTCTTGTCTTTTTTTTCTTCTTCTTTTTCTTCTTTTCTTCCTTTGTGAGCTACATTAACAAGCTTGCTACTACCACTCCTCTTTCTTTTTTTCCCCTCTTTTTCCTTTTTTTCAATCTTTTCATTTTTCTTCTTGCTTCTTCTACATTGCAGCTCCTAGCAATGGCAATGGTAGTTCAAGTTACCACTGCTATTCCTGCAAATGAATGATGAACAAAATAGGAAAGGAAAGGTAACATTGTGCACTCACACTGAGCTACAATAGGTGTAAACAAACACAAAAGATCATGCACTCGACGCTTAAGCAAAGCTCAAAAGAACAAACACCACAATCTTATGTAAAAGTAAACAAAATAACTAGGAACTCAATGCAATCAATCACAAATCTAGCTCTAGCACTATCAAGCTAAATCAATTGCAATTTTTTAGATTTTAAAGTCCTATTCACCTACAAAACACAAGAATCCAAGTACCAACAAAAAAACTTCAACAAACCCCTTACATAATGAAAACACAAAAACACAGCAAAACATAGCAAAGCTATGGTGTGCTTCAAAATCCAAATACTAGATTCTAATCACACACTATCCTACTTATCCTAAACACCAAGAAGTTGGATTAATGTTCACACTGGAACTAATTCCAAACTTACTTACCCCAAATTACTTACAATAACTACAATAAAAATCCTAACAAAGTTGAGGCTAGATGGGAAAGTAAGCAAACACATTTCTTTTTCAACAAATAACACATCTAACTTTTTAATAGTCTTTTTGAGACCAACTATTGAAGATTACAAGATGCTTCATCACTCACAAGTTTCACACAATGATACTTAGCACTCATGAAGACCTTGGGGACAAGAGGCATTTTACCAATTTGCACAATTTATTCATGTTGCTTCTACTTTATTAATTGTCCAATACCTTGTATAAGATATTAAATGTTACAAAAAGAAAGACCAATCAAAATGTAGACAATTGAATTCTTGCAAAACAAAAAAACTTAATCAGACCCACAAATAATAAATGAAAAACCAATGTTCCAAAAAAAAAGGCTTACAATTGTAGATTCAAGTTTCAAATCAACAACTACAACATAAAAGGTTGCAACAATGTACATGCTTTGTACAACCCACAAAACTTGAAAATAAAGAATGAAAACAAGAAGGTGAAAGCAAAAAAAGGGCAATGATTTATGTAAGAAAAAACCCTTCTAGATCTTCCACACAAAAAAATTTCAAGGCACAAAAGTATCAAAATGCAGAAACAACATAATGTTCTTCATGAATTTTGGCTTTGGAAAAATGCCATAAAAATCTAAACACTAAACCACAATTCAAAAGAAAAGAAAACAAATTAATTCAAAATAGGAAGATAAAAATTACTTAGTTAAAGGATACTTGCTACCATTTATTTTTTGCTACTTGCAAAGCAAAAGATGAAAGCATATCCACTATATTATTAGCAAAAGATTCATCTTCTAAAAGATTAATAATCAATGATCTTGTTGTATCAAAACTACAGAAAACTCTCCATTCATCAAATGCATTCTTCGTTCATAGTGCAATGTGCTTATTGACTCTTCAACCACCTTTATTTACATTGTCAACTTCCTTTTCATCAAGATCCCTAACATGAATATCAAGCTTTGTACCCTTTTAGCTTTAGATCCAGAAAGCATGGCATCACCAAAATTGGAAACAAGAGTCATCTAACATTTTAATGTACAAAACATAATAACACAAGTAGGACACATAATGGAACCAAATGCATAAGAAACAACACCAAATGTAGAAGGATGAACAAAAACATCATCTACAAAACATGAACTTGAAAGTATGCCATATTATTCAAGGCCCAAAGAAACATAAAGATCAAAAAATTGACCAAACACATTGGGATTATATACAAGAGCATCCAACTCAAGGAATTCAAAGACATTTTCAAAACCGAAGAAGAATCAACAAACAATCGACCACTACCAACACAATCAACAAAAATTTCACAACCATCAGTTAACCACACTAAATTACTAGCATAAGATGTAGAATCAAAACAAAACCCAACAAGAGGACCACTAGACATTACACAAAAACAAGACAAAATAGAAGAAAAATACAAAAGAAAAATGGAACGAATACTTTAAAAGAACCTATTCATAATTGCACCACATAAATACACACAATGCACATACAGGATTCCAAATTCTAAAAAAAAAAAAGTAAATTAAACCAACACACAAAAGTTGAATATAAAAACATGAAATAAAACACAAAAGTCCGAATCCTTATAAAATACATGAAATCCACATAGATGATCACAAAACCAAAAACTTGCAAACAACACAAAACACACAAACATTAGAACCACCTAGAAATATTACACAAAAAAAAATAAAAATCCATGTAGCAGAAGAATCGTGATGCAGAAGCATCTGCTGCAATGTAGGAACATCTACAATGCAAGAGCAACTATAATGTAAAAAGAACACAAAAGCCATGGAAATCACCATAAATAGAGACACAATCGCAACACTAAAGTTGCAAAGTTGAACCCACAACACTTCTACAATGAAGCATCACACTCAACGAAACAACACAAAACTCATGGCAATGACGATGATTTGCGAGCGAAAACCACCAATAGCACCTCAATGTGTAAAGAAACAAAACCAAAAGAATAGGTCTTGATGCACTTCAAAGCTCACAACAAATCAATGATAGCAAACCTTCTCCAAACCGCAAAGAAGTAGTTGTAAAAACAATGCACACAACAACAATGTGCAATGACATAGCGAAAAACAAATGCAACATAAAGAAACAAGTAGAAATGAGCATCACTAGCAAACATTTCGCCTACCTTGTAGAATCCGCTTCCAGCAAAAAGAAACTGGTGTCGTTGCCGTGTGATGCGATTTCAATGAAAGTAGAAAGATGTCCTTGCGTCACGCTTTTGGCTTTCGACAAAGCAACCTAGGTGTCGGATTGTAAAATTGCGCATGCATCTGACGATGGAACAATGACAACACTTTCGGTGGAATAATTTGGGCCATGAGATGGACTCAACTAAACTCGACGTTTCTAAGGCCACTGGTTCTGATTCGCACAATGTGAGTTTAAACCCTAAACCCTGCCTGCCTGCCTCCCTGCCTTCCTGGTTTCTTTCTGTAGACATGAAGCAAGCGAACGATGTCGTACAAAGAAGAAAGCACTTAAACGTAGTTGAGGGCAATGAGATGCTGTTTTCACGGCATAGCAATTGGATGCTCACTCATGGATTGCATTTTATTTTTGGATGCAGTGTGAAGAATTGAGTTGGATGTCACCGTAATTGTTCTTCTCGTGCAATGGTCTCTCCAAAAGGTTGGCATCCGTCCATTGGAGCGCCCACACTTGCTGCTCTGAGGTCCTCACCTGCTACACGAACTCAAAGTTGGATCGGTGGGGGGAGTCAAAGGGCCAGTGAGGGTCAGGCTTGTGCGGTTTGGCCGAAAGAAATTGCCTTTTTACCAAATCTTTGTCGCTCACAGCCGTGCACGCCGCGATGGCAGGCACATTGAACTCCTTGGTCTACAATCTCATTGCTAGTGTGCCTTCTTGTTTTTTTAATTTATCCCCTATAGAGACGACCACTGGCAAGTCCTTTCATGACAATAAATGGATTTCTCTGTTGGATCAGGGGAGTTTTGATTTTACTTCTGTCGTCAACACCTTTCACGCCTTCTCTGTATTTGTGAAGAAACTAGATATGCTGGGTCAGGATTCTGGGGTTTTGAAGGGGAGCTTCAAGTTTGGTAATGAGAATTGAATTTAGGGTTTGGGGCTTGCTTGTGTTGCATATGGGTCTGTTTCTGAATGTAAGGAGGATTATTTTATGGAATGGTTCATCGGTGTGAGGATGGGGATGGTGATTTGAATTCAGGTAAAGATGGTAACAAGGAAATCAGCATCAAGAGCGACAGGGTCAAGTATGCCCTTCCCCTTCTACTTGACCTATAAAGAAACTCATAAAGAGGAGCATTGTTTTTTTGTAGACTTATAGGTCTCAGAATTTAGGTTTGAAATTGGGTCACAAAATACAGTTTGCTTTTGGCAGGTATTGGTTCTCTGTAGGAGCACAACCAACAGATACTGTCAGAGGACTTTACAGAGCAGGTCTTATGAAACCTCCTACTCAACCTTAGTACTCAAGAGAGGGCAGAAATATCAGGTCATTGGATGCATCTGAGATTGCCCACATTCTATTCCCTCAGGTACCCACTGCCCCATGCATCTAAATTTTTTTAGGTTAATTGTAAACAGCCATGTGAACTGGCAGAGAGTATCTGTAAATACTGCAGCTGGAACATTGCCATTTTGTCGGCCACAAATGGCATCTTCATTGACAGATATTCTTTCCGTAGGCCCTTGCTACATGTGGTTTCCCAGACTCTAGGACTCTTTACAGGAGAAAGTTAGATTTGAAGGTGGTTTTGTCAGTCAGGTACAGCTAGAGAGAGAAAATCTCAGCCTGCTTCCTCTTGTCCCATTGATCAGAAAAATACAGCTACCAGTGCTACCACTGAGGGTAAAATGTGGGTATAAAGATGGCCTATTGAGATATGTCAAACAAATGCTAACTAGTGAGTGGCTGTGCCATTGACCCAAGTATATTAATATCAAACCTCCTGTAAGTTCACCCATCCCAATATAATTCCAGTTGAATGGGCTTGACTTCATAATTCTAATGGAAAAAGCCTTTTTTTCAAAAGAATTTTTCCATGGACAAAAATCACTTTATATTCTATAATTTTCCCTCAGTTGGTACAAAAATTGTGAAACAACACACACACATACCACCTTGTAGAGGGCGGGGCTTTCCAGCCAAAAGTAGAGCAGAGATCCCTCGGTTTGGGAGAGATATGGTGTGGTCAAAAAAAAAACACATATCTTAACATGTAGGTTTTCTTAAGCAGGACATCTCAAACTAAACATTCGGAGCCAGGATGAAACATCTGGAGTTCGGTGACAGGGCTGGTATTAACATATTCTCATATGCATAAAATGAAATTTATAACAAATCATGGATCAACTACTTTCCAAAGAAGAGCAAATGAGGACCTGCTTCTTGAAGCGTCAAATCCTTTGCAGCCTTCTTGACATATTGGGTCCACATAATTAACTTGTTAAGCCATTGGAAGGTGACTTGAGGATGATAATTAATCTCCTTTCAGCACACAAAGTGGACCTAGAATTCATATCAAGCGAATGGATGCAAGAGCAGTGGCACTTGCCTCAATGTTCATATAATCGCTGAGGTTGGATTTGCCAAAACATTCCATATCCAATCATGTTAATTGTCATAGGATTCTCTTAGAAACTTGGATAACAAATGAAAATGGAGCTAATTGAAAAAGTTCAGAAATATGGACAATAGATGGACCTGGGGAAGTGAAATAATGAATCAATGGACCTGAAAAAACGTGTCCTCATCTCAATTGAACCTCTCTACAATTAAACCTCATTTCCATGCTATAAAAAGAAGAGAAGTTTGTATTTGGAATGGAAAGAGGTTCAATTGAGATGAGGATAGTTTCGAGGTAAAGAAAATTGCTGAGTCAATGCCTAGATGTCATTCACATACCAAGGCAAAATCCCAAAGGCACCTACATGAAGTAACACATTTTCAATGATCAGATCTTGTCTGATTTCCCGATTTTTCTCTGCTTTAAGTGAACACCTTTTGTCATGCATCAATACTTGGATGGTCAGGTTGTGTCAGATTTCCCTAATAAATCCTGGTTTGGGAGAATCCAATTGACATTTATGCCTCTTACCTTGACACTATACTTGCATTCCCAAAAAAAGGGGCATAGGACAACAAGACGGTAGCAGTTTCCAGCCCCACATTTCAGGAATATCCTCCAGGAATGTCCTCCACCTGCGAGCCTTACCCATCACAAAGCACAAGGTGAACATTATCATCAGCCTAAACATTTGCAGATCATGAGGTGGTATAAGTGAGAAGCACCTTATGCCTACAAGATGCCTCCTAAACCTACCTGTACATACCCTAACCTTGCAGCTTCTATGTGTACAGTGATTACTACAGACAACAGAAAACATACAGGTCAACAATCTGAAAGTTTAGGGACTAAAGAATCAGTACTTAATTCTAGTCAGGCCTCCACTTTGGACGAACACCTCACATCTAGACCTACAGAAAGAGGGTAGGGATGCATTCCCAGCTCCTAGCTTAGGAGGACATACTACTAAGATAATCACATAAGCACTTACAAGTGCTCAGTTTAAGCCAGGAATTGCATTGTCACACCACAAGAAACCTAACACTTTGCAAGCGCCATCTGCATTAATGGACACTGGCAAAATAAACTAGAACTACTCCTGATATTTCAATCAGTCTAACCTGGGTAGCTCTTCCCATTACTTGGATGCTACATATTATTCATTGTAGCAAACTAATAACACATTAACGATGCCACAGA
>Ga0116227_10004821_pt1 | contig 28998 bp, 8 predicted proteins | sample S1TSphgellanicum_FD_89693 | JGI IMG/M metagenome (GOLD analysis project Ga0116227, IMG submission 89693) | Host-associated microbial communities from peat moss isolated from Minnesota, USA - S1T2_Fb - Sphagnum magellanicum MG | ecosystem: Host-associated > Plants > Peat moss > Unclassified... | reverse complement strand
TTTTTTTAAAAAATTTTTTTATTTTTTTTTTATAATTTATAAAAAAAAAAAAAAAAAAATTTAAAAAAAAAAAAAAAAAAAAAAAAAAAAAAAAAAAAAAAAAAAAAAAAAAAAGTGATATTCATATCTTTTTTTTTTTTTTAATTTTTTTTCAATTTTGCTGGCTACTACTGGAACCTATTATAGACCACTTGTGATGGTTGTTAGTTTTTTTCATAATTTGTTATGTACAAACTTTTGTTACATAATTTTTTCCATTGACTTTTCCCCATATAAACGTGATGGAACGAATTTATTAGATCTTTTGTAATTTTTGGTAAATACTTTTAATTTCTTGAGATTCTTGACATGTGCAACATGTTTCAATTTTTACGTAGTAAAGAATGGATAGAATTCTTATAGTGTATTATTGCTTAAGAAGAGATATTATTGTGCATTGCTTGAGAGGATTGATCCTTTGAATGGAATTATGATTGTGGATTGAATATGATGGGAAATGATTTCATCACGTATTCATCTTCTTTTATTGGTCAAGTACTCTCAATTGTCAACTTGTGGGGGTAAAATGCCTTTTTAAAGGGTTGGGAAAGTTTGAAAATGGATGAAAATGTAATTGGAAAAAACTTGTTTGAAATGGATGAAATCAAGAAAGTTGGACAATGGATGAACCTCAAGAAGTTCACAAGTCCTTGATGTTTTTGTTTTTTCCCAAGTAGTTTCATTTTTTTCATCCATTGTGTGACTTTCCCACATCAATTTTTCCCTTGAGTTCCATCAAACTATTTGAGTATCAAAGGACATTGGGTCATAAATTTTTCCTCCACAAATCCATCCATTGCCATACTTGGGTTCATACACTTGTTTCAAAGTTTAGTGTATTTTCATAGTCACATTTCAAGACTAAAGACATCATACTTGTGCTCTTCCCATTTCAACATGATAATATACCCCATACGTAAATTGTACATATCCCTTCTTCAACATCCCAACACATTGGCTTTTGGGAGTTTTCTACCACAAACTCAATGATGATTATTTTATAAATAAAATTTCCAAAAATCATTTTTTTCAAAAAAAAATATTTTAAAAATGCCAGATTTATCATATAGATGGTTTAAGTAGGTAGCAATATATATATATATATATATGAGGATTTTTTTTTTCTTCTTTCATATTTTGTCAATAGCCAAATCAGCTTATGGATGATCCCCAACTCCAAATATCACAAAATTGAATAATAATAATAATAATAATAATAATAAAAATTGAAAAAAAAAAAAAAACATATGAAGGGTTGAGAAAATGGAATGATTATATAACAATTTGTCAACCTTTGTTTCCGACCTTGTATAATAATTCTCCCAAAGGTGTATGTACAACAAGTCAGAGAGATCCGAAGATTTTTCAGAATTAGGTGATGATGTTGAGTTCTTCTGTACACAATGGAAGAAGAAGGAGGGTGGAGATTTAAAGGGGTCTGAGCAGCAACAGCAGCAGCCTCCTTTCTTTCTAATAAGACTGCCACAAAAAAACCTCAAATAGACTAGGTACTCAATGAAACACGCCAGAAAAGGGCAAAAGGGGAAAGGGTGAGGGTGGGGCTATGGCATTTACCCTTACCATCTGAATAGGGTAACAGTTGCCCACATATTTATATACCCTACTTTATCATTTTACCCGGCGGATATATGTGGCTCAGTGTAAGACCCATTGAAATATGAAAAATGCAAATAATGCTACTAGTAATATATAAAGGATTCTTGGCATTTTATATATATATATATATATACCCTAGTTTTTTTTTAAACCTTTTAAGAGTATTATTTTTTGTTAAATGTGGAGTTGATTGAAATATGCAAAATATTTCCACTCTTTACTAATATTTGATGTAAGGATTTATATACATATATTTATTTATTTATTTGTATTTATAGCCTCTCTTTTTTTTACCTGCTTAAATCAAAACAATGGCTCTTCCATAGGGAAGGGTGGAGTTCAAATATATATATATTATATATATATACTAGCTGGGTAGGGTAAATGAAGGGTAAGTCTGAAAAATTTACCAACCAGGTAGGGTAATTGAAGGGTAACCCCAAAAAGAATGTTAATAATAATAATAATAATAATAAAGGGATGGGTATATATGAGTATGCCCATATTTACCCGCCGGGTATATCAGGGTAAAAAGACTTACAACACTGGAAAAATAGCCCCTTTTTTTAAAAGTACATTATTATTATCATTATTATTATTATGATTTTCACCTAAATAAATGGCCATGCATTGGACAAACACAGTTCAGACTTTAGACTACTACTACAGCTGCTCTGCTCTGCTCAGGCACTAAGTTTTTTGCAGGCCAGTGTTTCCAGGCAAACCTTTTGACATTGTGAAGGTGATGATTATTAGCCTGCAAGGAAGAGACAAAACACACACACACACACACACACATATACACACACAAAAGAGGTTGTGTGTACCCAACCAAGTAGGGCAAAAAATTTACTATAGTTTGTAATTGGCCAGCTTTGACACGAAAAATTATTATTATCATTTGTAGAAATGATTTTTTTTTTAAATTCCAAAACATACTTCATTTCAAAGAACAAAATTTTGTGTAAGGAAAATAGAGAATCCAATAAATGGAATACTATTCAGGAATTTAGGTTTTCATTTTCCTCACGTGAATTTTTTTCAAAATTAATTTTTTTTATTATTAGTATTCTTCAACATATATATGTGTTGAAGCTGCCCCTGTAACTACTTACTTACTAGGGTGATAGCCTAGTGGTGTTTGCCATTTTCAAACTTGTGATCAACTAAGATTCCAGAGACAAGAGAATTCTGACCCGTGTTGTGTATGGATCAATGGGATAAGAGTAACTCGCATAACATGTGTCATGAGGGGTTTAGGGTTTAGGATTACACTACAAAAACATGGGTTTGCCAGAAAATTGAAAAATAAAAAAATGAAAATTTTGTTGTTTCTTTTGCTACACTAGAAATATGGTTCTTACAGAAAAAAAAAATCTTTTTTTTTTGGGCAGGGGGCCAAAAAAATAGATCAAATTTAACCTTAAACCCTAATTACATTTAGATAAAAATGAGTGTGTTGGTGGAGATTTGAAAATGTCAATGAAAACGAACATGATGACTTCTTGCAGAGAAACCTTGGGACTCAATATTATGTGGTATTATTACAAATCCCACCAATGTCCCAAATACATACCCACTAATGTCAAAGGTTTCAATTATGATTCTTAGTATTCCTTACTAATTTAGTTACCACTATTTTAGTTAATTAAACCCTTCAATTAAAAATTCAAAAAAGTTCTTAGAATCATTAGGATGCATTTTTCAATTTTAAAATGTGACAAAAAGATAACCAACACTTTTATGCCACATATTTAGTGCACATGGCATTGATGTTAAACTTCTTGCAAAGTCCCACAACACCAAGAGGAGGAGGTATACCCACTCACTACGGTATGCATCTTCCCATAACTTTAATTAAGATGGTCCTACAAATAACATACAATACAATCGTAAGCACTTTGCGCTTCTTTTTTCAGTGTAATCGGAGGGCACCTTAACTAGAGTAATTTTTCCTCTACAACCTTTATGGGTTTTGTAACAAAGCCTTGCATAGGTATATATATGCTTAGAGGCATACCCAACATCAGCCATGAAATGGTCTTCACTCCAGACTATAATTTTTGGATGAAGTCTTGCAATTAAACATCATGAAACTCCTTTCGGCTGATAAAAGTGCACATCTTAGCAGTGCCCTGCAAGAGAGCACCAGCAGTAAAAAATGATTGTTTTTCATTGGCCAACTATAATGATTGACTCAAGTGATAAGATTTAAATTGTCACTCATTTTGTACTGTTCACTCATTAAAGTTCGCGAGTGAAGATTGAGAGGGAAAAAACTAACATTTGCACATTCCATGCAGTCGATATTTAGAGAGCCTCAAATGAGGGCTTCCAATGTAAGGTTCGAAGCTTTTGAAGGTCCTCCAACCCAAAGTCTATCTATGAGCTCTTGGGAGGTACACTCAAGGAGTGAAAGAGTTCCATGGGAAAGTTGATTTCATAAATTACAAATAAATGTTGTGATGTCTTTAGTTTCAAAAAATTGTAAAAGACAATTAATTGATTTAAGATATTTATTTCAAAAAATTCCAATGTACATAGTACAAACTGTCCTTTAAATATAAGAATATTGTAATTACCTAATTTTGGTTAATCTTTTTGCTATCTATATAGAGAGGTCTAGTGGTCCATGTACTTACTAAACCTGCACCACCCTCATCATCATTGAATTCTGGAATATCCCATTCTCCAGATGCAAGACAAAATTTCATGTTGATGTGGGTGATGATGCATGCTGATTCCCTGAATGAAGTGGCCAAATTGAGCCATTGAATGTGGATCCCAAGGCAAATAAAGCTAGGTTAGTAGTGATGGTTGTTGTTACAAAACCCATAAAAGCTTGAAATGTGCCAAAAGCATTGACAATTTCTCTTTTGACACTAGCATCCTACCTTACCTTACCCTACTACCTTAGCTTCTGGCAATTGCAGTGGCAGTGAAAGCTGGGAAAACTCCTGAGCAGGCTTTTTCTGGCTCATCATCATCCCCACTAGGCTAACCTGGTCAGGCTCCCCAAAAAAAAAAGGCTGAAGCTGGTGACAGAAGATGATGTTGTTGTTGTTGGCTTTGCATACCAAAGAAGGCAAGGATCTTGTGTTTAGATTCATTATAGAGTATAGTAGTAGCTCAAGGGGACTTTGTTTGGCCCCTAGAAAATAATAATAATAATAATAATAATAGGACTAATTTTTTTTGTTTGAGGATTTTTGAAAGATGATGATATTTTTGACTTGTGTTGAAACTTGAGTTTAGTTATTATAGAGAGTTATAATAATATTTTGAAGGATTTTGGTTTCTTTCAGAGGATTTTTAATGTAAAATGGCAAGGCCATAATAATGTGTGACACACCCCCCTTGTTTATTTATTGTTGTGTGGTGTGGGTTTAGGGTTTAGGGTTTAAGTGGCAAGGTATACCAGCTCCATGGAGCTGACGTGTCTTTTTCTGATTGGACCTCCATGTCCCAATCAGGTCTCACATATTTAAAGCTCAAGTATTTCAGGCTGCTTGTGAATGAAAAGTGAGGAGAAGTGGGTTCTGTCCACATCCACCTATTGCACAGGTTATGGATGTAAAGGTTACCAGTTATGTCCATTAACCAGTGCCCTCTTGTTGGTTACGTAATCCGTAATCGGCCATAATGAGAATCTCGACACCCTGATTGGCGATTAGGTCACAAGTTACGCACAATAAGCCTCTGACCTTCGTTTCATTAGTGACCCACTACTCAGCACAAGGCACAAAAGTCTCTCATTAGCCCAATGATCTTGAAACCTTATCGCTTATTGGATGAAAATGTCATAATTGCTCTCTTCATGGATGAAAAGATATTTTTTTCAATTCTATAGATTATGCCTATAGTAACTAGCTTGAGGCCACCAGTTATTCAAGCCAAGTATCGGGAATATAGCCTATTGTGGCCACCATACCAACCTTATTGTCCAAATGTTAATTAAAGCTACCCTTCACATAGAAGCCCTAGTTAGAGGAAGTATTCCAAAACTTGCATTCACACCTTGCTTGATGACCTAAACATGTACTTGAACCATGAACATTAGCTAGAGACCTTGAGACCAATGGGAAAAAAAAAATTTGAAAAATGTTTGCATGAAATGAATCTCAATGTTTGGCCTAAAACCTTTAGAGCTCTAAGTTTTGGAAGGTCATTTCCACTATTGAAAGAGTTCAAAAGAGATATCTTCATGGATCTATGCACATGTGAAGAGACACCAGAAAAGCAACGATGGATTTGAAGAACATGGTGTAAAGAACGAGTTATAAAAATGTTTGAATTTTTTAATCAACTATTTCAAAATGCAATCCATATTCATATTAATGTGGAGCTAGATTGCACAAACACACAAAAGTTCTTAAATGTGGAAATGTATTCGTCTTGCATTGCAAAATGTCCCTTGTGAAGTCGTGCACACATAGATCAAATCAACCTACAAGGGAGAGATTTATGTTTGCAACTTCATTGCAAGGTCAAGTTGTACCAATGCCAATTTTACAAGTTCCATTTTGACCCACAATGTAAGTTCATTGTATGGGACTTTCAATTCATATCCATATAACAAATTGTTTTTGTGTTTAGGCATGAATTAAAAAATTTGTTTTGACCTAAATTAGTAACCAACACTAGAAGAAAAACATGTATTTTCAACTAGTCTTTCCATCTAAATTTTAGTTACAAGAAACATTTTGTAATTAAAATCCCTTTACTCATCTAAAACAAATCGCATGTGATAAATTAATCGCAAATGAAAAAAGATATTGTATGAAACAAAAAGTCAACAAATACATTTCATCTTATGACTCCATTGTATATGTATTGTCACATATGACTAAGATGCAATTATTTTGATCACAATTGACGGCAAATGATGTGCTACCACATGTCTTAATATTTGATTATTTAAAATAATAATGATATTATTATTATCAAATAATCTAGGACATTCAATTCAAATACTTGAATGATTTTATATTATGACACATGGCCCAATGTAAGTGTGCCATGTGGCATTAAAAATTAATTATTTAAAAATATTAATATTAAGTTTGTATGTACCTAAGTAGGTACATAAATAAGTGCCTACAAATCTTGGCTACATACCAACCAACCTACTTAGGTAGAAAAATAAGTAGGTAAGTTTTACCTTCTTAGGTTAAATACCTACATATAAGTAGGTACTTAGGTAGGTAGGTACATAGGTTGACCTAGGTGAGTAAGTCAAACTAGATACCTACCTAACTAGGTAGATAAGTAGATTGGAAAGGTAAGTACTTTAGAAATGTGCATAATTTTTATTTTATTTTTTTGGGTTGAACCTTTTGATTAGTTCATCCCATGTGCACGAATTTTTTTATGTCAAATTGGTTGACCACACCCCCTTGTTTATATAGTGTTCAAAATAGGAATGAACAACAAATAATATGGGATAAATTTTGAAGTTGCAACTTCCTCACAAACTAAATTATAATTCCAAAACCTTCTTCATGCTTTACTTTCTTAATTTTCATATTTACAAACAATTCAAGTACTAGATAATTAAACAATCATTTCATTAATAATGATTAAATTTACATATATATAAATTATAAATTATATAACACAAATATTCAATATTCATTATCAATTATTTAAATAAGCAATAAGTTCTTAATATTTAACAAACTAGCTATCTAGTTATTCACAAGTTATTAATACATCACTCGTAAATGATTAAATAACAAAAATATTTAAAATATTTAATTAATTTTTAGAATCTGATCGAATTATATATAATATAATTAATGTAAAACTAATTTAATGACTATGATTTAAAATTAACAATTTCAAAATTTTATATTCAAATTATAAATAATGAATTAATAATTGCTATTAGAAAGTAAATTCTTACACCAAAAAAAAAATTATTCAACTAATTACATTACTTATTTTATAATTCGATTTATTATTGTAAAAATTATTATAGGTCGAATTTTATTTTTTCTTTTAGTAATTATTAACTATAAATATAATAATTTGTTCAACATAACATTAGTTTTCATAATTACCATAAAATATTTATCATAGATCATTGATCATAGAATTTTTTTAAATAATAATATTATATAATAATTCATGAAATTAAAATCAGTAAAATAATTATTTTGACTACACTATAATTTTTCCAAAATTTTAATTCAGGTTCAAAGTTATAAATTATAGAGTGTGAATAATTATGTTCAATTAGAAAATAATTATGCACATAATAATTAATTCTTATCTGAAGTACTTACAAAGATTTTAAAGTAATGTCACATTAATTACATTGATCTAATATAAGAGTATAAATTATATAATATACAAATCTATGTTATAACAATAATTATTTAGTGTAATTTAGATTTAATAAACATATTCATTTATAATTCTTTATAAAGTGATTTATTATAAATAATATTAGTAGAAAAAACCCTTCAAACTCAACCAATAATTTTTTGAATTAAAATATTAATTTAAGATTCCAAAATAATAATTCAGAATTCAAATATCAATTTTTAGATCAAATAGGTTTTTTGAGTTAAATAACCAATTTCAGAATTGAAATGTCAATTTTCAGATTCAAATAATAATATTCAAAATTAAACAGTCCATTTGAAACTCAATTAATAATTTTCTGAATTGAAATATTAGTTTTGAGAATCCAAAATAATAATTTGGAATTCAAAATTCAACTTTCAAGTCAAGTAATTTCTTAAATTTAAATTTAAAATTTCAGAATTCAAATATCAAATTTCAAGTTCAATAAAATTATTTAAAATCAAAATGTCGATTTTTAGACTCGATAAATGTTTTTGAATTGACATATTAATTTTTAGATTCGAAAATAATAATTTAGAATTCAAATATCAATTTTTAGATCAAATAAGTTTTTTGAATTTAAATAATTTCTTCCAGAATTGAAATGTCAATTTTCAGATTCAAATAACAATATTCAAAATTGAAATGTCCATTTTTAGACTCAATTAATAATTTTCAGACTTGAAGTATTAATTTTGAGAATTTAAAATAATAATTTGGATTTGAATTTTCAGGTTCATATCAAATGATTATTTAAAATTTAAATGCAAAACTTTCAGAGTTGAAATATAAATTTTCATATTCATATAAAAATATTCAAAATTAAAATGTCCATTTTTATAATGAATTAATAATTTTCTGAATTCAAATATTAATTTTTGGATTCGAAAATATTAATTTAGAATGCAAATATCAAATTTTAGATCAAAGAAGCCTTTTTGAATTTAAATTGAAAATATTATGTCCAAATCAAAAATTTGAAATTCAAATAATGTTTTAAACAATTGAAATAACAATTTTCAGATTTGAATAAAAAATTCAAAGTTCAAATATTAATTTTGAGATTCATTATATGAACAATATACATATGTTTGCATATTATTTATTTATTTACTACATACATTAAAATACACCCCTATGTCATTGTAAAATACCTTTAAGATGCAACTAATTTGGTGACTATTGCGACTAATGGGACATATCAACCTATTAAAGGATGAAAATAAATGTAAAATCGATTCAACCAATTGGATGAAAATTTTAATAGTTGCATCATAGTTGTGAAAATGACCAAAATAGTTGAAATTTGGTCTTGTAATTATAAATATTCCCAAATTTAATCGCAAACAATTACAAGTCGCATGTAGTCATAAATGGAGTGGTTACATTTTGGCTGATTTCTATTAGTGCAAAGATCATGTAGTATGTGTTTATGATAAAACCATACTCTTTTGATTATTTTTTATTTTTTTATTATCTAATGGACCTAGGAACCTATCCCTTTTTCACATTAGGAGGCTTCATTCATTTTTGTAAAAACAACAACATTAATTACCTATAATTGGAAGACTATTTCTTGAATACTTCATAAACAAAATTCCATGCTGAGAAGGCAAAGAAAATTACATTACATAATAAATTCATCATTTATGAAAGTTTGTTTGTTATGATCCCTAGTCTACCTAAGAATGTTAATGGCCATCCAAATGATCATACCAGCCTCCACAATGGAGGTCCAAGCATGATGAAAAATCTTGTTACTAAAATAATGATTATCAAAGTGCAAATGATAACATTTAACCCATAGAAAGTAAAGGATAAAGCTAAAAAGAAGATCCAATAGTTACATAATGTAAGTGTAATGTAAATGTAATCATTAACATGTAACCTATGAGTATGAGGATTACCTTCCTCATTCCTAAAAAAATCTCACCTAAAGGGAAACAAGATGAAAGGCCATAAATTACTAAAATCCTTAGGAGCTTCCCATTTAGTTCATACTTTAAAATAAGCATCCTAAACAACCCCAACTTTGGGCATGTCATGAAACTATGCTACAAAGTTTCAATGAAGTTGATGTTGTTAGTTTGGTAGCCAGAAGAAACAACCATGCATTCTAGCCAAGAATCAATTGATAATCCCCGAATGAAGGTGAACCAAATGAGGGTTCTTATCTTACGAGGTTTCGAACTATGCCAAAGTTTAGCAAGGATTTCTTATGAAAAAATATCCCATGATTCAAATTGTTAAATGAATGTTATGAAAATAGGAGTAGTGTGTTAGAAAGATTACCTCCCTTAGCAATGTATCCAAAAAATGGGGCATCCCCAATGTGAAACACGGTTTTCCAATGCCATTTGCTTAGATCCCAAGGCAAATGGTCGATGAAGTCAAGATCAAAATGTCACACATAGGCCCTTGATTCCACATCAATGTTAATGTTGTCCATTTTGAAAAGAATTATGTGCATGTCTTGAATGAACACCATCACATGCATTATATCTTTTTGATTGAAGTTGGACAATGTGTGAGTTGCTATAGGTCAACCTACCAAAAAAAATCTATTAAATTCAAGAGTAGAAATGGAGTTAGGATGAACCTTTGAAATTTTATAAATCCATGAAAGGAATTAGCTTTCCTTCACAACTTTTTGGCAAACCCCCAATCACCAAATTATAACAAGTGTCCCAAGGAAGTTGGGAAACCGTAGAATGGTTAATTGTAGTACTAATTGGGTGGCTTATGATGTGCAATGTTGGCAAGTCTTTTTAGCATTGGGTTTGGTTAACTCAAAGGTGTCACGTTCTTGTGCAACTTGTGACAACCATGGTCCTTCTTGTACTAACAACACCAATGCCAAACGACAAGTTCTTTTCATTGAAATAAGGGGGTTCCCAAATAATGATTTTTGCATTACCTCTTATGGGTTTTGAGGCTCAGATTTCTCCAAGCTAATTCTTACATTTTTCAAAACATCCCTAATTGAAATGCCATTTCAAAAAGGAAAGGCAAATTTGTGAAACTTTGAAATAGCAAAAAGCAATTAATTATATCCATTGGCATCGTTGAGTGTAGTGCATAGGGGGTTGGGCCTATTCTACTTTATGCATGATCAAATCTTTCCAAGGTTTTTCATTAAAACAAAGCCCCAAACTAACAAGTTAACAAAAAGTGCCTCATATTGCACATTAAGGTCAATTATACCTATTATTCCATTTGTAACAAGTTGGGTTAGAAAGTCCCACATCATTGTAATTCTTTTCGTTTTCTACATTTCCACCCTAAATAAAGTTACATATTGTGCTTTTAAGTTGATCATTCATCCTAATGTTCAAGTTCCAACATGCAATTAAATACCACATTGAAGTTAAAAACATTGCATTAGAAACAAGGACCATGCCAATAAATGAAAGCTTGTTGTTGCCTCATGCAATCAATTTCACTTCAAGAAAGGCCATTAACTTGTCAAAATTGGACATAAGCAAGAAATGAGAACCTGCTAGCACACCTAGATATTTTGCACCTTCCCCCTTGCATAATCCATATAAGCCTAACATTCAAACCCATTCCCAATCCTTTGGCTACCTTTGTTGACCATATGGCATCAAATTTACCCCATTTAATTTTTGCTCCAAAAGTAAAGCAAAAATTGTCCAACACACATTTGAATTTATCCATCTTGTTGGTAATCCATTCAAATAAATAACAATGTCATCCCATTAGTCGAAAATGGGGTGTAATTCATTAGTTAAATCATTCTAGGACCTTTAAAATGAAATAAATTCACTTCAACCTAGTCATTTCACCTTGCTTAAAGTTATGTAATTATATAATCATTATGTAATCATAATGTTTCATTATTAATTGACATAATTATTCCTATTTGAAGTAATCCATTATAATAGATTTTCTTTTTTTATGTTGTTGCTTTAAATATTGTAGGCTATTTAACCTATGTTATTGTACTTTAAGTTACTATAGTTTATTGTACTTTAGGTTATTTTAAGTTATTTTACTATTCCACTTTATGTTATTATAAGTGATTTTACCTTAAGCCATTTTAGGTTATTCCAAATTATTTTAAATTGTTTTGTTGTAGTTTATTCCAAGGTATAACTTATAATAACTTAAGGTATAGACTATGGTAAAATAATTAATAATAACCTAGGGTGAAATAACATAAAATAATTTTAAATGAAATAACCTAGGATAACTAATAACACTAGAAGAAATCAAGATTTTTTCAATTGGTTTTTGGGATTAATTTTTAGTTGTAAACAACATTTGTAACTATGTTTCCTTTAGTTGCATTGGACAAGTTGTAGATGACAATTATTCATGGATAAAAAGAAAAATTAACAAAATACATGTTCATTTGTTGACCCACCCATTATATATGAATTATCACTTGTGACTAATTTGCAACTAATTTGGTCAACCTTGTCTTCTTATGATATGCTACCATGTGTCATTAATTTAATATATTTTCCTAATTATTATTTTATTTAGGAGAATTTGAAATAATTTAAGATGTCCAATCAAGATTTTTGGATTTTTTTAGATTGTGACATGTGGCATAATCAAAATGTGCCATTATTGATTATTAAAAAAATTATAAATTTACAAAATCAGATTCAAAATTAATAACTATAAAATTTTAATCATGAGTAACTAAGTTCAATGATAAATTATGAAATATCATAATTAATATATAAACAATGTAATTGTAGCTAGGTTATAGTAATTAGACATTAATTACAGGAAATTTTATTATTATTTTCAGCTTATAAATTATTACTATAGAAATCTCTATAGTAACAATAATCATTTATTTTTAATAAATAATTATAAAATAAATAAAATATTTTAGTATACTTATTTTTTTAATTAAAAAACTTCATCAATTTTTTTTAATTAATACAATTTGTTTTCGAATTAATGTTTTAACTTATGAGTTGCAAGTTTTGAATTATGAATAAATAATTAAAATGTAATAAGTATAAGTAATATATATTTTATTTTATTAAAAATATTTTTTATTCACAATATTAAATATTTGTGTACAATTTTATGTTATAAGAGATTTATTTTCAAAAACATGATATTGGATATAATTGAAATAAATTGTTTTAGTTCAATTACTATAATTATAGTAATTACATCAAATTAATTTTTATATTAAAACTACTATGAATATATGAAATCGTAATTTAAAAATCTAAAATTTATGAATATTGAAGTCAATTATAAATTATATAAATATTACAATTATTAGGAAATTACTATATTTATAGTTATTTTACAATAATTTTACATTAATTGTAATAATTATCTTATTATAATTACTGGATTTTTTTTTGAATGGAAAATAGTAATAATTTCTTAAATAATACACCATTACAAACCAAAACAACTTGGAACACACAAAATGTGCTTTGAATACATAGAAGTAATTATAAACACAACCAAATGCAAAAAATAGTTGAAAAAATAATCAATGATAATAAAAAGTGACAAATAGTTGCTATTAATTACAAATTGATTGGTTACAAAAACCCCCCCCTTTTTTTTAATGTAATGACTTAAAATAATTTAAGATGGAATAACTTAAAACAACTTAAGGTGGAATAAATTATAATAGTTGTGAATAATTTAAAGTACAATAGTTTAAAATAATCTAAGGTGGAATAACTTATAATAAACCAAGAAATGCTTAGGGTAAATAACATAAAATAACATAGGGTGGAATAGCCTAAAATAAGTTATAATGGATTAGGTCAAAATAATTAAAATTAATTTAAAATAGCCTAGGGTGGAATAACTTAAAATATTTTAAATAGGTTGGAATAATTCTAGGTTGGAATAATTTAAAATAACCAATAATAAATTAAGGTATAATAACCTAAGGTGGAATAACTTTAAATAAACAAAAATAACCTGGGTGTACTAATGTAGAATAACCAAAATAGTTTAAAATAAAATAACCTAAAATATCGTAAGGTGAAATAATTTTAAATAATTGATGATAATTTAAGGCAAAATAACCTAGAATAACCTAAGGTGGATTAACCTATAATAATAATAAAATAACTTAGGTCATAATAACTTAAAATTAACAAAACAAACTTAAGGTAAAATAATTTTGAAAACTAAGAAAAGCCTAGGGTCAAATAGCCTAAAATAACTTTGGGTGAAATACCCCATAATAGCCTAAAGTGGAATAACCTAAAATATCAAAAAATAGTTTAAGGTGGAATAACTTAAAATATAATAATTTAGAATAGCCAATGGTGGAATGGTTGAAAATAACTTAAGCTAAGGTATTAGCCTAGGATTAATTTAAAATCTTAACCTATGGTACCCCATAAATAATTTAAAGTATTTATGTTAATGTAAGAATAGTTTAAAGTAGCTTACACTAATTTAAAAATAATGTAAAACTAACATAACAATTTAGCCTATGGTAGTTTACACATATGTTAGGAAAAAAAATTGCATAATAATATGTGATAACAAATCATTTCACTTATTTACATAGTGATTTAATGGTTAAAACTTGTTCTTTAAGCATGAAATTGAAGGGAGGTGAAAGGTTCAAACCTTCACATTTGCGGCCGAGGATAACCTAAAGTCTTAGGTGTTTTTTTTTAACAAAGGTTCATAGCTTAACTAAGCCTAGTACAAACTAAAAGGCTAGTCTAATGCATTAATTATTAGTGAATTTGATTAACTATTAATCAACTCATTTGTCCATAATGACTAATCCTTATTCATTAAGGGGTTGGACTTTTTTACCATGGCAAATTTGTCCAAGTCCACCCAAAATCTTGTTTCATGTGTTTGGCATGTGCCTGTGTTTCTTTAGGGCTGACTTATTATGTTATGGTATATCTAAAAGGAAATTAAGAATTATACAAAACCTATCTAAGGGGTTAGCTAGGGATTTATTAAATTAAGGGTCAATTTAGGGCTTGCTAAGGACTATTTGGGGAAACACTTGAAAGGTGAAAGCACATTAAGGCAGAGTACATAATCCTATCACAACTTGTTGGATTATCGATCATGGGCCATGGAACCAAATATAAATGGATAATATGTGAAAAAGATTCAAAAAATAATATTATATGTGATATGAATTTCATGAATAGATTTTGAATTACCATAACATATTGGACTTTTGAAGTGCCAAAAACTTAATGTCATAGTCCATATCATGAACCTCCCCACTCTTTGAAACTAAACTTTTTCCTATATTTTTCTACCCTCACTTCAAGGGGGTAGACCTTTACTCTCTTATCAAGCCAACCCCTTCTTCCACTTCATCATCCTCCTTTTTTGCCAAGCCATGGCTCAAGATCCACATACCTCTCCCACCTTCACCCAATGCCCACCAAAACTACTTTGAGTAACTGCCATCACCACCACTAACGTTTCCACCTCTAAATTTTCATATTACTTGGGTTGGACAAGCTTGGTTAGCCCACCTTTTCATGATGCAGCAGCTTCCTCCTACATGTGTTGCTTTCCCATGATGTATTTAGTCTCCACAACTTTCACATTACTCATCATCACTCTTCAATCCCCTCTCACTACCTTGAACATCCCATTCATCATTCAGAAGAATGAGGGTGGACAACAAGTTGTAAGAAGAAGGAAAGTTGTTGTCTTAACCTAACCCTAATCTTTAACACCTTCCTAGAAGCCTAAACCACCAAATCCATATCTTTTTATCTAATAAGCTTACTTAACCCAAGGTAGGATATGATATCCTTTTCTAAACCTAATCCAATGATTTTACCCTCCTCCCACCTTATCCTATCTAGGCTACCCACCCTTAGTAATCCATCTTGGATAGAGATCCTCCTATTACATTACTTCATGAACTTCCGATTAAAACCCCCAGAACTTCATTAGTCGGCCTACCTATGCTTAACTCGAATTGGGTTAGGCTAATTAGTGCTCAACACCATTTATTCCACCATCAAATATCGTCCATATCATTATGGCTAACATGGCAACCAACAAGTAAGGTAAGGTCACCTATCATCAAACACATATTCATGACCAAACATAAACCCATATCATTCTCATTTCTTGTCCATTTTGAACAATGTTATGGCTATGTGTGTGAAAAATGAAGATTTACAATACCTTTTGGAATTCTAAAAACAAGAAAACAACCAAGAAGAAGAACAAAGAGGATGAGCCATCCAAATTACAAAATGTTTTGGAAAAGAACATTAGACCCCCTTTATTTTTTGACCCCATATCTTCCCCATTTCTTGTTTGTTTTGAATGATCTAAAAATCTATGGTTGTGCAAACTAGAGCTTTACAAAACCTTTTGAATTCTAAAGGCAATGAAGATGTCCAAATATTTTAGCTCCAAATTACAAATTGTTTAAATATTTTCATCACTGAACATACCCCTTTATTTCAAAACATTGTATCTTTTTCATTTTGTCATTGGTAGCGATCTTCATGGTTATGGTGTGCCAAGTGAAGGTTTACAGTAGATCTTTGAATTCCGAGGGCAACATAAGAGTGTCCCAAAAATTTAAGCTTTCTAATACACTAAGTGTCTAATCACTAGCCTATCCACCCTACATCAATACACCATGCATGAAACAAAGTCTTCAACTCAAAAATTCAGAATTAAGAAAATAAAATTGATAAAACAAAGAATAAAGAAATACCCAAAATGAAGGATGGCTAACTTTGGGTAAAGGTAGCCACCTAATATTCTTCACTTGAAAATCAATGTTTTAAACCATATACAAGGGTAAGCTTATTATTAGTGTAAAAAATGTAGGTACACAAATATACAAGGTTTGTGAAATAGCCTTTCGACTAAGTGTGAAGAAAAAAACCTATTTGACCAATGAGATGGTTAGAATTGGAGCCTTGAATTGTTTGCAAGAGTCCCTTTTTAGTAAATTGGCACTTAAATGTGATATCATATTCCCTAATTGGATTCAGCAACAAATTGCCAAATAATTTATTAAATTTTAAATCTTAACTTCAGCACTTGATTTTTTTTAATTCTGAAATTTTGACAAGAAAATATTATAAAAAAATAATAAACATATTCTCGTAATGTAAACACCATTTGATGCAATTCTTTTTTTCAGGAAATGTGTCTACTAGAAAAGGTCTATTGATTGAGTTGACACACTTCTTTCCATTTTTCTCTCCATACAAGATGTGTATATGTATATACATATATATATAGCCTACCATCAACTCATTGAGATTTTCAGTTTTCTTCCTTAGGTAGGCATAAAATTGTGGTATGCCAAATACAAAACCAATGATGCACAAAATCATGAAATCATGGATGGGTTTATAAGTTTGATGTGATGCCTTACTCTTTACAAATCATAACACCATCAACAATAATCAACATTAGTCACAAAGCAAACCTCATTCTTGGAATGTATTGATCAAGCCCAAATTGAACTTGGGAAGTTGGGATTATGTGACTCAGCACCATCCATTGGAAATCACTTATGCCTCAATTGTGGATGAACCACATCCAACTTACCAAGATTCCAATGGGGGTAAACCCAACCCTCCTACTTCCCGCCTTCCCCCACCTAGGTAACTAGTAACTACCTATGTAACGGGGTAAGTATTTAAGTATCATAAGTGAGTATGTAAGGAATGTCAAGCGGTTACTAGGACGGTAGGTACATATGTAAGGCACTTGGTGGCTACTAGTTAAAGTTAGATGGACGCGGATGTTTAGTCGTTAGTACGAGTGTTGGGTGGATATCACTTTTTTTTTAAAGGATCAGTTCAGGCCAGTTCTTTAAAATAATAATAATAAATAAATAAATAATCAAAGAACCTTGAAGGATCTTAAAATCTCAAATTATTTCTACCGTCGGATATTTGTCAAACGGTTCTCTACCGTGTCATAATAGTCGAATATGTGAAACCAGTTCTTTGATCAAAGGGTATATGTAAATTGACAAAACAATTGATTGACTGAAAAACTTTAATTGCCTGTAAAACCTAACCTTAAAAAACCCTAACCCTAACCCTAACCTAGAACCTAACCTGAGAACCATGGACCCATGGTTCACTCGGGCCTTGAGAGTGCACATCACATTTGACCTGAATGGTGGTGTCCTTGTAATTGGGATTCTATAACTACACTAGAGCCTTTCAGGCAGCAATCTCAGCAACACATGAGAGTAGTGAGTAACCAAGCATTCAGGTATCAAAATCAGTTGCAGAAATTTTGACAGCCAGCAGTAAGGATGCTAGAAACTCCACAGATGATTTAGCAACACCCAAATGCACAAGAATTGCAATCAAACAAACAAAACTTCCAAATTGGAGAAAAGTGAAAGAAACCTCACATGAGAATTGTCACATCCAGAAAAAGTAAGTACTCTGCTTGCCCACAAGCACGCATCGGATAAAAGAAATCGATGACCTCCTCACAAAAAAATGCTTCTTCTATTTTGCTTCAACCTAGATTATTTGTCTACAACAGATTTCAAAGTTGCAAAGTTGCAGCAACAAGAATAGCAGGATCCTCTGAGAAATGAAATGATCCACAAAATTAAGCAAAGTTTTGTAAGCAAGAAAAATAGAGTGAAGGGAAATCTAGCCATCACAGATTACCAACATTTAATGCTGTTGACAAGAAGCTTGCTTGGCTTGGTGATCTGGTGTACACACACAGGTTTCATGGTGAATGGATTTGTGTGATTGTTACTTCAGGGGTTGATGCAACAATCAGTTGGTCTAGGATCAAAGTCACAGTTCAGTAGTGGTTCTAAAATTATATTTCTGAGACATTCTTGCAGATCCAAATTTATTAGCACTTCACATTCTTTGTTAAAATGAGAACTAAAAGTTGAAGCATGTGAGGATAAACAATGGGACTCCGTGTGCTGATGATGAAGCAATTGATGTTGTAAAACTAATGTTGTAAAGCAAGCGTGGTTGAAACTTGTTGTGCATTTTGAGTTGGGGTTTGTGCGATTAATTAGTAACAATTTCCCAATCTTGATTCTAAATTGATCCACCACTACCACAACTTTAGTTAGTATGTGAGTACATCTAAGAATTGAATGCGATCTGGTATTAAAAGAAAACTTTGCATTTTGTTATGAGAAAATGTTGTGCATTATTATGTTGTGAAAAATGTTGTGTACATTTTATTTGTTGTGAGAAATGCTATCAGGCCTTTTGTTCTGAGAAATTGTTCTAGTGAGGTGCATTTGTTCGAATTGTCACTACCATTAAATCTAAGATGTTCTTAAGAGTGTCTGAAGTCTTAACCAGTGTTGGGTGGATCTAAAGGCCTTTGATAATACCCGCCAGTTCCCTCCTACCTACTGCCCCCCTCATGCTACATAGTAGGTAGGGAATGTAAGTGGTTACTATGTAGGTAAGTAAGGCACTTGGTGACTACTAGGTAGGTAGATGTATGTGGATGGTTAGTACATAGCTAAACCATTGTGGCTAAGTATCCCCAGCTAGAGAAATACAATGAAAAATTGTTTTCCATCCACACACCATCCATCTCCCATGGTGCACTGATGGGCCGATTTTCAATTTGTTAAGTTTTTATTTGACCAAAAAGTGAAATTTTGCTAGTAAAAAAAAACATTGGTTTGGGCCCTCTTTTCATGATGCCTTTACAATCAAGGGTATTATAATAACAACAATGAACACAACATGTCTTAGCCGCCCTTATCCTTTTCATGGGCATGAAAATCATCATAACTATGAGAACGAATACAAAAAATTGTGACATTCCACATGAATGTTCAAGAAAAAATTCATCCATGAATGATTAAATATGCTACATAATTTATATGTAATGTCTACAAGTAATTTTAAATATTTGACATGCCTTTTATGATTTTTGAGAAGAATTGATGGATGTTTCCCAAGGTGTGTTTCAATGTTTACTTAATTACAAGTAAGGGCATGTATTATTAACAATTATGCACAAGGATAAGAAAATTATGCAAAAACATTTTTGAAAAAGAAAAGGCAATTCACATTTTTACAATGTGGTCAAATGGGCATGTCCATAAATAGCACCACAATTGAAATACAAGAGAACAATGTTGAAGATGCCCAAGAATTCTTTATGGTAGCTAGGATCAATTATTTGCTTCAAAGTCATTATTAGTAGAAAGCCATGCGATTAGAGGTTTTATAGTTTATTGTATGTGTTGTTTGATGAGGTGTGTGTAATATAATTCAATTCTTCATTTGCAACCTTACTAACTAGGACCAAACAAGTTCAAACGAACCAATGCGTTTACTTTACTCTAAGGAATATAGCTTCTTTTTCAAAAATAAAAATTTTCGTAGAAAAGATTTTTTTATTATTTAAATTTTTTATTACAATTATTTATAGTTGCCCCAATATATCAATGTTAAATTGTGTTAATCATAGGTTAATAAATATGAAAATTTAAAAGTGCACATATTTTGTCAAATTCTATATATTTTTTTGAAAAATGATCTAAATTCCAAATAATACCAAAATATGTTAACTATTTTAAAGTTTTAAAACTAAACTAATTTTTTTAAATAAAATTATTTAAATTTCTTGTTAAACAAATTATATATATATATATATATTACACTCCATTTACATGTGGTTGTGAATTTTTGAAATTTTGAGATTCTAAAACATATTTGAATTTTTAAAATGAACAAAATTTCACATCTAAATAATGAGTTACTATCATATCAGTGCTTTTACTATCAATTTTCTTTTATTAAGAGAGTCATTTCCCTTGCAAAATTGATTAAGGGAGGAGGGTTACTTTTTTTTGTGTTATGTAAAACTACGTGAGAAAAAATATAAGGTCTCATACATTGGTTGTTGGGTAAAAATTATAATTCAATTAACTTTATGATAGGATTGTGTTTATTGTCAAAATCCAAATATATCTAACATAGGGTATGAATTAATAATAAGTATTATAACAAAATAACATATGCATAAGTTACTTATAATAGGTATTCATTGTTAATAGGTTCCATTACTAGGATGAAGAGGGTGTAATTTATACTAAAGGTTAATTTAGAGTAAAAAAGGTAGCATTAATGAAATGGTGTTTATTTAGTCAAAACACAGAGTTGATAAAGGCCTAAATGTAACAACTTGGTGTTCCATGTCTTTGTTTGCAATGCACGGCTTATTTGTTTTGCTTCTAAAACTGAAAAAAGAAAATCATTTTTTCCTTTGGATATTTTTTCCCATGGAACAATAGTTCATTGTCTTTAACGACTTTGTGGGTGATAAACATGGTATTCATCATCAATTGAAATGTGATATGGGATTGAAATGTTTGTTATTGTGTTTTTAGAATCCAATTTGAGCGTTTCATGCATGATACGTCTTTAATCACACAATATAATAACCTTACTTCTTTCATCACTTCTCATGCCTTCAATTAAAAATAAAATTAAACAAGTTTATGGTGTCAAAATTCAATGCAAGCATAAAATTTATATTATGTTTAGGGTGGTTTAAATATGTGAATTTTAGGAACTTAGATAATGATAAGGCAAGAAAAACTAACACATGGTGACCCTTTAGGCAAAATTGTCTTTATTTGACATCATGGTTTTTGTTATAATTCAAAAGTTTTAAACTAAAGCAAAACCTAAAATCTAAATAAATGAATTTTTAATTTGATTCCACCCAACATTAATATTAGCCATTTATCACAAGTTCCCATGATTAACATGATTTTCACATTGCAATGCATAAATATATGTCGAAAATATGTCACAGTTCATAGGGATTGGCATGGTTTTTGGCTCATTTGTATTCATTTTCACCCAATTTTTATGGAGGCTTCAATTCAATAGTTATTGAAGCCCCCTTTACATTATAGCCTTAAAAACCAAGGCCATTGAAAAAGAAAAATCGATGATTGGAGGAAAATGACAATCAAGGTATAATTGATTTTACACAAAATTTGAAGGTTTAAGGGACCAAGGAAATGGAGGTAGATGAAAACTGGACATGGAATCCTAAGTGGCAATTTATGGATAATGTTTCATGGTTTAATAGACTTCACACCAAGACCACTTATTTGAGGTGGGCTTGGCACAAAGTCCATTAAACCATGAGCCCAAAAAACCATGATTGGTTTACAATGTTGTTTTTTTTCACTTTGTTATAATATTCACCCATAGTTTTGCCCCTACCATTAGCCTAGGTCAAAAATGGCAAAGGCCATAGGTATGCAAAAAAAATCTTACAACCAACGAAATGGGGCACCATGCACTAAAGGCCTAAGTTTTTTTCTTTTAAAGTAGGTGAAGGTGTTAGATTTTTGTTGTTCCTATTGTGTTCCCACTGAATTCCCAACATATTTTTCAAGTTCCCAATGTGCCCCAACATGTTCCCAATAAATCCTCACTTTATCCATATTTTTTATTGTAAATTCCACTCTTGAATATTATATATCCAACCCAAAGGAGGAGGTTACAACATTTTATTCAGGATTTTCCAAAGTTTGATTAAATTTTCTTTTTGATGGGCCAAACAAAGATGCCCATGACATTACAATAAATAAATAAAATAGAAAATGGGGGATCCTCACAACTAATTAATGTGAGTCACAATATACATACCTCAACAAAGTCTTTTATCACTTTACATTACACTTCATAACTAAGAACCACACATAAACAAATTTTGAATTTCCATGGGATGACATTTGGATGTGTTTTGAAGGTTTTCAATATTTCCATGGTCACGGTCCTAATTCACCATACTATAAAGGGGGCCTAAATGTGTTGATTATAATTGAGTATAAATTGATTAAATGGGTCAAATTGGTTTGACAACCAAATTGTGTGCCACAACCAAAAAATAAGGTAAATGAATTATTTGTGTCATTTGGAGGTTATATTCAAGGAATGGTATTTAGAGTTTCATTTCTTGCCCATGTGACCCAATACCCATTAATTGAACCATTAAAAATAACTTGTTATGGACCAATTTGGATGGACATCAATTCACACAAGATGTGGTCTTGTTCTGCTTGAAATCTATTTAGGATAAACCAAAATCTACGAACTCATTTCTTCTTACATCTTGCCTTCTTACTTTCTATCTCCCACTTTCTTACCTACTATCAAATTTTGGTCTCCTAACCCCTTGTAGCCCCCCTTCCTCTTTTACATCCAAGTCCCTTAATGCCATTTCAAAGATGCCCGATTATTATCAAGACCATCATCACCAAGCTCGACTTAATTGCAACTTTCCAATGGGTTCCTTTGCTTCTTTGGGAGGTCATTTCCATTTTATTCCAAATGGCATGCAAAAAATATAAGGTGTAATTCATTGATAAAACATATAGTTTATGATTTATTTAAATGTTAACAAGGTGCCTATAATTCATTATGAGCATATTTATAATAGACCTAGTATATATTTTTAAATACACCTAAAATGTTTCATAGCACACCAAAAAATGCCCTTTTATTTTAGGTGTTTTGTAAAATATACAAATAATGACCACCTCTTGCCTTGCTTAGCTACTGTCTTTTGTGGTCATCGTAGCATTTTTTGTTTGTTGTTAATATGCATTCTTGTCTCTATGTGACAACATGATACGTCCCTTCCCCCTTATAACCTCAAAAAGGCCCTAAATTTTGTTTCTTTTTCTTTTGCAAGTTGTTCAAGCATGTGAGCATCTTGAAGTGTTACTTTATCACAAAGAACCACTCTATAGAGCTCACCATATTGTTATTTTTCATGTTTATCTTTGTGGTTATGCATTATCCTACATGCTCATATTCATGGTCATGATGTAAAAATGCAAGCCTTTGAACCTTCAAAACTTCAAGATCACCCTAAAGCTTCCTTTCTTTTGTTTTTTCGTACAATGTTTTGTGTGTGTGAGGAGCTCCATTTAGCACATTATCTAATGATTATTCTTGCTCCAATGCTAAATTCCATTCCATACACAAAAAGGTTTGTCCTTTTCCTCTTTTCAAGCTCTTTAGTTCCTCCTCTATGTGGTCATGTTATTGCTATGCATGGATTTTTCATGTTAGGAAACTTCAAGATAGGTTAATACTTGCTACCAACAAGGATGCCACTTCATTTTTAATGTCAATCAACATTGCATATGTGAATTTGAAAGTAAATTAAAATTTGTCACATTGAGTTACCATAGGTTTGACACTAAATGTGAATGGTCCTTTAATGATGCACTGGTACCAATATAGGTATGGGTCAAAACTTGTAACTAGGAGCCAAAGGAATTACTTTCGAAAAGGACTTCAAGTCTTTTTTCTCAAAATTTTTTTTACATGCAAATGAAGTTTTGAATGGATTTTTTGGTAACTTGTTGTAAAAAATATTTAAATGTTTCCCATTGCATCAAATTTTTTTTAGTCATTATTGAATAAATATGAATTCTTAAAAAGTGTGCATATTCCTTATAGATTCAATGTTTCATCTTGGAAAATGTTCAAAATTTTAAGTCATCACCAAAAACAATTCATGTTTTTTAGTTTTATTATATTATAAGATATAACTTTTTCTTCATACATCATATACATTATAACCCATTTATATGTGGTACATGACTTTTGAAGCTTTGAAATTTTGAAGCAATTTTGAAACATTCTTTGAATTTTTAAAGTTTTAAAATTCCACATTTTTTAAAGTATGAATACTTCTTGAGTGTGGCTAATATGTTTTTATCATCTATATTTTTTCAATGAATTTTTATATTATATGAGTCCTTTTGATAATCCTTTGCAAAATTGATTCCATCTGACGTAATAGGTGTACATTTTCAAATGTTTTAAATTAAAACCAAAACTTAAAATTGGATCAAATAATTTTATTTATAATAATATTACTTTAAGTTCCTTGACGTTCATATGAGGGAAAAATGACTAACTTGCCATGATTATTATGGTTTTAAATGGTATTTTATTTTATTTTTTTATTTTGATTGATTATGTCTAACATCTAAAGCCCTTTTTGGCTCCTAGTTACATGTTTTGACCCATATGTTTGATTTTTACCAAAATGTATGTAATGAACATTGGTATTACTATTATAGTGAACATGTTTTTCATTGATGCACAAATGAAACACATGTATATTTGTATATAGACCATGCACTTTGTTGCAATGGAGGAAGAATCAATTGTTGTTTGCCTTTTTGCTAGTCCAACTTACAAATTTTTAAGGATGAAATAAAGACATATATAAATTTGGATTTTATAGTATCAATAACCGTGACCCAATCTACACAAAAATACCCATGACATATGACATTAGTTTTGGTAAAGATTTTAGATTTGATCTTCCTTTGTAAAGCAACCCATGATTGGAAGTTCTTTTCAAATAACACACGATCCTTTTATCGTTGATAAACAATTCTAAGGTTAACCAAGTACTGTAATACAACTCACACAACATAAACAATGTTTAATTGTGTATAGACCATTGCATACATCAAGTTCCCAACCCTCGATTTATGAGGAATTTCAACCATCTTTTGTCTTTGTTTTTTTGAAATTGGTCTTTAATTAATTTCAATTTAGATTCAAATGGAGTGGAAATTGGTTTACAATTTTCCATGCCATAATTTTTTAATACACCATTTATATATTTAGATTGGTTCAACTCCACAATACAAAGTTGATGGTTCCTTTTAATTTGAGTACCAATACAAAATTCTATTTCCCCCACAATACATACCAATCATTTCAAATTTTGCATTAATTAATACTTTTGTTTGTAATAATAATATTATGAAATCATTTGTTACTATAACATAATAATTTATAATAATGTTATGGTCATATCCAATGTTTCCATTATTTTGACATACACATTTGTTGTAATAATTAGGTGTCTATGTGGGCATACCAAGGTCATAGGCTTTGTTTAAATCCATACAAGCTTTTATTCAATTTACAAAAAAATATATTTGCATGTTTGTAGGAAACCTTCAAGTTGTTTCATTCATATATATATATTCAAGTTCATCATTTAGAAAAGCAATTTTATGTCCATTTAATGGACCTCATAATCATATTCAATCGCAAGGGCCATAAGAATTATGATGGAATTTAATTTTACTACTAGTGAAAAAGTTTCAATATAATTATATCTAGAACTTAGGAATAGACTTTTGCTACCAAACAAGCCTTGTATCTGTGAACTTGACCATTCACTTTTAAGTTTTTTTCTTAAAATCCCATTTACAACCAACAACATGTTTTCCAAGAGATAATTTTGTTAAGGTTAAGGTTTTATTTTTAATTAATGATTTATATTCATCTTGAATGACATCATGCCATTGATTAACATCTTCTTGTTCCAAAGCCTCTTTTAAGGTTCCAGTAATATTTATTTAGTTTATTTTGATTGTTGCTAGTACTTGTGCATAATTTATGGAATCTTGGAACTATTGAAACGGTTTCCATGTACTAAATGATTGTCAAACTAATACTATTGATGTTGTATCACCATGGTAAAAAATGTTAGCTTCATCCATGTTGTGAAATGGATCATCTTTTTTAATTTTGAAATAAAATGTGATATGAATTTAATTGTAATTTTCCCATTTCCATGTATATTATGGCATGTATCATCACCAAGGTATACATTGGACTTAGTTGAATGAGGCTTATATTCTTGGAACCAATTTCTATTGCTTGTCATATGACAACTCTCATTGGAATGTACTACCTAGCTTAATTCATTATTATTTAAATTGGACTTTGACAAAGAGGCCACAAATGACCTTCTCTTGTTTTAAGCATGGGGTACTTTTGTTTCATTTCAAATAAGATTTTGAGTTTCATTGCATTTTTTTTCATTTGCAAATTTTAATTTGATCCTTAGAAAGCTTGCTATAGAAACGATTTCCCAAAGGTTTCTTTAGTCCATTGTTTAAATTACTATCACTTCCTTTCCGATTTAGATTTTTTAAGTGAAAAGGGTTAGGCCTCTTAGGTCTACAAGGATTTGGTACTTTTTTCGCACTATACCATGCAAATTTTTCAATATCTCCTTTGTAAAAATTTGCATTTCTTTTGGCTTCTTATTCTAATAGGAGATTTAATGTCTCATGAAAGGTAACCACTTGACCCGTTTGGGCCATAACTAGATTCCCATAAGGCATAGAAACCAACAATGGTATACATTTTTCCTTAGGAAATAATAAGTTCATCTAGCACATTGTTGAATCTATCAAAATGAACTTGAACAATTTCGTGGCCATCCAATTTTAATGTATAGACTTTTCTTGTGAGATAATTTTTATCGACAATGTTGGTTGTGTTAAAATGAATTTTAATTTGATCCTCTTTTTATTGGGATGTTTTAAAAGATTTAACATGGATGAATTGATCATCTTTTATACACAAAAGGAGATTAGCTCTTGTTTTTGCATCTATAATAAACCAAGTAACTTGATTTATGGGATTTGTAGGTCCAATAGTAAAAGTGTTGACATGATCTCATTGTTATTCTCAATGGAAAAACATTTCCATATGAATAAACCACGTTTGATAATTACTACCATCAAAATCTATCAAGTAAATGTTTTGGCTCAATATTGACCATGGTTAATGATTGTTAAGAAACACTTGATTTAGTAGTTTCCTAACACTTACCATGCTATGATACCATATTGAAAAATTGAAATACTTATGAAAGTAAAATTTTATTGAATGAATCCTCCCAATTAAGAAACCTCAAATAGTTTTTGAAGTTTCATCACCCACCATGTTTTAAAAAATTGTTTGAGAGTCTTAGCTCTTGGAAACAAATGTGTTCCTTCCTAACCAAGTGTTTTTTTCAAAACATATTACTAACCGTACACTAACTTATTATTTAACAACGACGATTTTACCTTTGCAACCCATGTAACTAACATTTTCCAACAGAACATAATACGATTGTTAACACGATGGACATGAGGACCAAGTGCATTGTGATATATCATATGGGACTAATGACAAGCACGTTGTGAAAGCTTCATATATTTTTAAAAAAGTTTTTGACATGTAATAGATGGTGGACAAGGTATAAATTTTTTTTTTTGGCAATTTTTACTTTTGCTTTTCCTTGCTTCTAGTGATTGTGGAGGTAGAGAGATATTTGTCACAAGATCATCCTTATGGGTTGGCTATCACTTTGATGAAAACTAAAAAAAGTGACCATACTCTTGCCATGTTTTGTCCCATCAAGTTCTTGAATCCTTTAAACATTAAAAAGTCTTTGAGCTATTGCTTTTCATTTGGCTAAACTTCTCCCATTTTAGCTCCATTTCCAAATCTCTTTTTAACTTGCTTTTGGTCTGTGTGGTTTGCAATTTTGAGGATTGGTTTCAAATGAAGGTTTTTATTTTTCATGTTAAGTTTTGCTTACAAAAAACCTACCCATACTATGCCGTGTGGTTATTGGGTTGGGTACTAGGTTAGGTATTTGAAAGCCGTGAGATAAATTGGTACAAGGTTAATACAACCGTGAGATAAATTGTTTATCATGGCAATGTTTTTCTTTGTGTGAAATTTCACCCAAATGCAGATTTTGAAAAATAAAAAGGGGAATATTCTGTCACAATATCCCCCCCCGAAAAAATAATCAAAATTTGAAAAATAAAAAAAATGATTTTCTTAGGGGGCCACATTTGTCAAGATTTGACCTGAATAATATGATTTCAACCTACACAAAAAACAAATTTTCATGGAAAAAATGGCCCAAATTTGCTAGGTTTCCAAGGAAAAAAAAATGAAAATCCAAATTGCCATATTTTAATGATAAGTTCCAATAGGTAGTCAAGTGACGCGCTCCCAAGTCACGGGGGTGGAACCCACTTGAGGGTTCCACAAAGTCAAGTTGCGGAAAGTTGAACTTGGTAGCACGCTCCCGGCTTCCAACTCTAGAAAGGGGTAGAGGGTCGAGTTGGGAGCCCCGGGATTAGACTAGGAAGAAGGTTTAGTAGATCAA
>Ga0116227_10004820_pt1 | contig 29003 bp, 23 predicted proteins | sample S1TSphgellanicum_FD_89693 | JGI IMG/M metagenome (GOLD analysis project Ga0116227, IMG submission 89693) | Host-associated microbial communities from peat moss isolated from Minnesota, USA - S1T2_Fb - Sphagnum magellanicum MG | ecosystem: Host-associated > Plants > Peat moss > Unclassified... | reverse complement strand
GGTGTATCACCTTCTAAAATTGGTGTATAACTTCTGCGATTACTAATCACTTCCTTCACTAAGGGGACATAAACCCAATCTGGTGCTTTAATCACCAGTTGGTTATCCACTGTGGCACACAATCCAAAGTTCGAGGCAATCAACATTTGTGGTTGAATCAAACCACTGATTTCTAGGCTTTCGCGCAAAGCCGCAGCCAATAGTGGCTGTCCGGTATTCTCCACTGGTTCATCCTCTAATTTAAAATCTTTGGGTAGGGGTTCCCATTTGATTCTCAGTTGGGTTGTGGCTCTCGGTTCCCTCAGTTGTGTCACCATACTTCACTTAAGCCCCTATCAGCGGTTTTGCAACTAATTCACTACTAATATTTTAGTCCGATTTGGCTACAAATGGATCAACCCAGATTCAGTAAGTACTTGTCCAAAATTAATTACACAAAGTCCGGGTCTGAATCCTTTATCCAGTCTACATCAGACTAGATATTAGGTTGTAAATGTTTCTGCTCGGTTACTTATAGTCGTACTCATTAACAAAAATGCTTTTAGTTTAACTTGTGAGTAATGATTGTTAAGTAGGGTCTAACTTTTGAGAAGTTGCGTAGCCGTCGCTATCAGGACTAGCGCGTCTCAAAACATCTTGTCAGCATCACTAGTAAGACTAGTGATGCTGACAAGATTGGCAGTGCTATTCGTCAACATTGGGGAACTGAAAATTCCGTCCATTGGACTCTAGATGTAACTTTTCATGAGGATGAATCTCGAATCCGTTCTCTCCATAGCCCACAGAACTTTAGTGTACTGCGTCGGATTGCTCTCAACGCTCTCAACCGTGAAACTTCTAACACTCTCAATCTCAATTTCACCAATAAGGAGTAACAAGTGCAACGGCAAGTTCAGCTAATTCGTGGGGATAATAACACTTCTGTCAATGCATATTTAGTCGGACTACAACAAAAACATATTGATGATTACAAAACTCTGTGGAGAAACCAACTAATTTTACACCTCCAATCTGATAAATTTGTTGACTGGGAGTTTAAGCTAAGATTTATCAGCAACAGTCCAAACCGTGAAGGTTATGCTATAGAATTGTCCGGCGAAACTCAAGGGTTGATGTTGATTGAAACTCAATTGCATGGTTCTCGGATAACTGAAGGTCAACGTCTGGTATACATGGAAATAGTGGCTACAGCACCTTGGAATAGAACAGACATACAGTACCCACCACGTTATAAAAGTGTTGGAACCATCTTTATACAATTTGCCCGAACTCGTAGTATAGAACTAGGATATCAAGGAAGACTAGGGTTACATTCTTTGCCAGGAACAGAGAAATTCTACCATAATCAAAGAATGCTAAATTTAGGAGCAGATGAAGATTACGAAAATATGGTCTATTTTGAGTATAATATATGGCGTTCTTATCAAAAGAGTACTGAGGATTAGCAATGAGTCAGCAAGAATCCAATTATATCCAGTCAGCTTCTAATACTGAACCAATAAGTCCAATGGATTTATTACTTAACGAAGAGTGGTTACAAAGCAGTATCCAAGCAGAAGAAGTAGTAGGTAATATTGGTGCTGGTTTCTGTTCGGATGCTCTCTTAGAGATGGCCTTGGTTAATCCTGAATTGTATTATCGCTTAAAAACTTTGCGGATTTCTTTAAACCGAGAAGTACGCTTATTGATTCAAGACTGGAACTTAGGCACTGCTACTTCTACAGCAACTGCTACTGCTAGAGAGAAGTTGTTGACAAGATTAAGGCTACCTACACCTGATGTTAGAAAACACATTGAAGCTGTATTACTGAAAGATGAACTGTTTGGAGAAGAATTTATTTCTAACCGTCAGGTGCTGCGAGAATTACTTGGGGTAATGTTGACCCAAGAAGACTGGCAAAGTATTGCATCAGTGGCAGCAGATTCTCTGAGACAACAAATTATGCAACAGGTTGTATTTGAGAAAATTGGCGTTGCATAATGGCAGTATGTAGTTAGGGAAAATTCCGATGCAATGTCCTAAATGTGGCTCGACACATATACGTAATAATAGCATAAAAGCAGGTAAGCATAATCACATTTGTGTGGATTGCAAACGCCAATTCAAGCAATTTTGGATTTTAGATTTTAGATTAGGGGAGATTAATAGAGAGGGAGGGAGAGCAAGGAAGTACAAATCGATTTCTCTTACAATCCAAAATCTAAAATTGGCACGGTTAAGGCAATGTGTTTAAAACTGTATAAGGTCGGTCGTGCTATTCTGTCGCTTGACAATTATTTATCAAGCGACATCATTCTTGATTTTTTCATCCCAAGGAGCAGGTTTGCTGACTTGTGCCCAAACAGGACTATACAAGGCTTCATGCAATTTTCGTGCCAGTTCCACCAGCCCCACATAACCAGCGTAGGCATGATGGCGTTCATGATTAACGTCCAAAAAAGGAATTTGTGCTTTTAACGCTGTATATTGATTACCAGATCCAGAAATTAACACATCAGCTTTTGTATCCTTAAGTACCTGTAGCAATGCCGCGGGGGTTCCATCAGCCAAAACAATGCTATCTTTACCAAGCAATTGTTTAATTTTGGCTTTCTCTTCTTCTGTAGTCTTGGCGCCAGTGGTAGCAATCACTTCCATTCCCAAATCTTTGGCCGCTAAAATAAACGACCAATTTTTTACACCACCACTAGCAAGAATAATTCGCTTGCCTTTCAACTGGGCACGGTAGGGAGCTAGGGCAATATCGATGGCTGTGTTTTCTTCTTTTATCAACAGTTCTGTACGTTCTTGAAGATATTTATCCCCTAATGTTGCGGCAATATTTCGCAAGCAATGGTTTAAGTTTTCCACACCAAAGAACGATTCTTCAACATAAGGAATTCCATAAAGTTCTTGCATTGTTTGCGCCATTGGTAGCACTAAATTTGAGCAAATGACTACATTCAACTTGGCACGATGAGCATAGCAAACTTCTTTATAGCGTGCATCACCTGTAATTTTGGAGAGAACGCGTATACCCAATCTCTTGAACAGTGGTAAAACATTCCATAAATCACCAGCAACGTTGTACTCACCAATAATATTGATATCGAAAGGGGTGGTAAATTCTGGCTCTAACGTTCCGATTACATATTTCAATAAAGCCTGATTGCCGATGCGATTACCTAAATTTTTACTACCAATAAATCCTGTGGGATTTACATAGACAACTGGAATATCAATTTTCTGTGCAGCCAGTTTACAGACACTATCGATATCATCACCAATCAAAGTGGTAATACAAGTAGCGTAGACAAAAACAGCCGGAGGATTATAGCGTTGAGCAACATCAAGAATAGCTTGGTACAGTTTCTTTCCACCACCAAAAATGACATTACTTTCACCTAAATCAGTAGTAAAAGCAGTTTGGTATAATTGAGAGCCTGATGAGAGGCTACCACGAGTCGCCCAAGGATTATGAGTACAAGCAATAGCACCATGTACCAAATGAACAACATCAGTAATACCTCTGACAGAAACCATCGCTCTCTCTAAAGGACAACCTCCTTGATTTTTACCTGGTTGTGGTGGTTTTGTGCAAGTTACTTTTTTATTGCCACCCAATTTATCTTCGTTATGTTTGCAAGCTGTTTCATTAGGCAGTTGGTTGATTTTTACTTGAGTATTTTTCATGCCTTTCCTCCTACTAGAGATTTTGGATTTTAGATTAACCCCATACCGTCGATGTTGGGGCTTGAGGTAAGAAATTTTAGATTTTGGATTTGTCCCCCAAATTTATTTGGGGGCTTGAAACCTTTTTAGATTTCAGATTTTTAATTTCTAATCCAAAATCTGAAATTGGCTCGGTCAAGATTTAGAATTTAGAAGGCGAAGTATCCTTTGCTAAATTATTTGTTAGCGATACTTATTAGCCTAAAACTTGGGCTAGATAAGCAATAGCCGAAATCTTTAGTCTAAAATGCGAGTAGCATGCATCTCAATAATTACAGTCTTTGCTACTAACAAAATGAACGCAAAGAAATGAACGCAAAGATGAATGAAAATCTTTCTCTGGCTTGATCTGGATTTACACTAATTTGGCCAAGGGTTATTTCATTTATCAACTGACAATAACTGATATCAAGAAATATTCTTGGAGACTTTGGATTATTTGAATCTCTTGACTTAAAAATCCTAACAAGAACTTGAATTAATAATAGTAAGGTTGATAACAATAGCAGGAATAAACATTGAAGTATCAGTCATGAATTCAGTTATTGATAGACAGGTTTGTCCAGATTAAAAGCCATAATTATTCTAGATGTACTGTATGTTCGCTCATTTTTAGGGTCGAAGAGGAATTAATGCCTAAATGTTCATAATTGCTAAAGGCAAGACCCGGATGATGAGACACGGTGAGGTGTGCCTCCCTACCCGACGGGAAGCATGGAGCTAAAAATGTACTCCCCTACACACTTTAGCCCTTGGCGTAGCCGCAGATAAGAGCATGATGCAACGCCTGTCGTAGGCGAAGATATAGACCGGGAAGTTTGGGAGTAGTTGACGAACTGGGGTCTATCACAAAGAGCAAAACAGCGATCATACTCCTGAGGAGTGGACCTTGCCGCTGTTAGCAGTAGGGAAGATTGCGAGTAAACATGGGGTAGTCGGAAGTGTAGCAGATGTGGCGACCATCCCCTGGCAAGTTTGGGTGTTGGGGGCGATGGTGAAACGCCATTTATTTCATAGTACAAACGTTCACATTGAAAGGGCTAGTTCTAGTAGAATCTACCTTGATATAGGCATGTATCAAACTATATTTATGTAATTCATTTGTATTTACTTATCATACATTATGGACATTTGTCTGGCGGTAAGGGAGTAAACCACTCATTTGTCATGAGAACCTGATGATTTAAATCATGTGGAACAGCTGATTCTGATTGAATTTTTAATTCTTGCTCGTGCAACCCATAAACCCTCCCATCCTCTCGTATTCAGGGTTTGCGCCTTGCAAGCCTGCTACTCATTTCTCTTGGTCATGACCGCAAATGATCAAAAAGCGATGGCTAAGTTGGGTTAAATCGCATCCATGGATGTTAAATATATTGGCTATGTGTATTGTATGCTTGCTAAAAATCAGCAAAATGTTGAGAATATCCAATAAAAATGGCAAATATGCCCTAGCAGCTTAAGTTTGTCATCTGCGGCTTTTTCTAACGGAGAGATACAACCTTATGAAACTGGACATGAATCTTTGCAACAACCTGAAGTCAATTAGAACTCGCTTGGGTATGAGCCAGCAAGAATTAGCTCATATAGCTGGTGTCACTCGTCAGACTATCGGTGCTCTGGAATCGGGACAATATAGTCCTTCAGTTACCATTTCCCTGCGTTTAGCCAAAGCACTTGGGTGCAAAATTGAGGACTTATTCTGGCTAGAGGAGGATTTACCCGAAATTGAGGCAATTGTTGCCGAATCGGCCCCTAACCAACAGCTATCGCGAGTTAGTCTGGCGCAGGTTGGGGACCAATGGATAGCTTATCCCCTGATTGGAAACAATGCTTTTCGCATCGAAATGATTCCATCTGATGGTGAAGTAGTTGCGGGGGTAACCCCCGTTTTAGGGTGTGGTGGTAGCGACATAGCAGCGTCAGGCACAGGCAAACTGCTGTTCCCCGAAGGAGTTCCCGCAGGGTACTCGGAGGGTGAGACAGTTGCAGTGAATCAGCAAACTGTCATTAGCAAGCCTCACTACGAGGGTGAAGTACAGAGCCATAACGGTACAAATAAAGTCCTAGTCAGGCTGCTTGATAATATTGACAAGCTGCAAAATACAGTTGTGATTGCAGGTTGTACACCTGTGCTTTCCCTCTTAGCAAGAGCAACTGAACACTGGCATCCAAAACTGCGAGTTTATTATCGTTTCGCCCACAGCCAGACGGCATTACGTAGTCTATGCCGAGGTGAAGTTCACATTGGAGGGATGCACTTATATGATCCCCAAACTGGGGAACATAACATTCCCTTTGTGCGGGAAGCCTCAACAGGTAAGAATTTCGTTTTGATTACCCTTGGAGTTTGGGAAGAAGGATTGTTAGTCCCAGCAGGAAACCCAATGGGAGTTAAAACAGTTTCCGACTTAGTAGAATTTGGAGCAACTATTGTCACCCAGGAAGTAGGTTCTGGCAGTCGGAGGCTTTTAGAACGGAAACTCCAAGAAGAACGAGTACCATTCCAGAGTGTGAAAAGATTTGACCATATCGCCCACAATCATCAAGATGTTGCCTTATCTGTAGTGTCAGGAATGGCTGATGCAGGTATCAGTACGGCATCTATAGCTGCTGTCTTTGGGTTGGGATTTATCCCCCTACATCAAGCCCGATACGACTTGGTGATTCCCAAAGAATACTTGGAACAATCACCAGTACAACAATTTATCAATATCTTGAGACATCGGCTAGTGAGATCGCAATTAGAGATTTTCGGTGGCTATGACATTAGCAATATTGGGGAAGTCATCGCGAATATTTAGAGTTTTGAATGAAGGGCACGCTTGAAAAGCGAAAAGCGAAAATACTTGTGGTTTAAGCAGTTCGGCTTGACGAAATTCTTCTAAAGTCTAAACTCCAGATTGCTTGGGTAATTCAATTAAGTATGAGGGTTTGAGGGTGTATTTACAAAAACAATTTAGCCTGTTTTGGCACAGTTTTTTGCTGTCTAGTTCTTGTTTAGCGATGACCATACCAGTTTTGGGTCAAGAGGTCCCAAATACTAACGCAGGTTCACAGCAGTTATTAGGGCAAAAAACTTTAACTGGAGCAATGGAAGTAACTACGGAGATTCCTAGCCTCAGTGAGGTGCAATTTGGTAAGACCAGTGCCGTATATTTATTGAGGACACCCAGGAATCAGAACTATGTGTCTCAAGTAAGTCCAGCAAAAACTCCTGTTGTGTCAGTCACTGATGTGAAGTTGAACACTACTGACAAAGGCATAGAGTTAATTTTAGTTACGCCCAATTCTGATCTGTTATCAGTTTCACCGAAAACTGAAGGTAATTCCTACATTGTAAATATACCTAATGCTCAGTTGCAATTGGCAAGTGGGGAGAGTTTTCAAAAATCAAAGCCAGTAGCAGGAATTGCACTAGTTACAGTAGCCAATGCGGATGCTAACACCCTGAGGGTGACAGTAGTTGGGGAAACGAGTCTGCCTGTAGTGGAGTTATTTGATAGTCAGACTGAAGGTTTAGTGTTTGGGGTAACTCCGGCTGCATCTACGGCACAGCAGCCAACACCGACACCAGAGAAACAACAACCCATTGAGTTAGAGGTGATTGGAGCATCTCAAGGAAGTTATAACATTCCTGACGCGACTACAGCCACAAAAATACTAACGCCACTAAGCGATATTCCTCAGTCTATTCAGGTGGTTCCCCGGCAGAGTTGGGAGGATCAAGGAGCTATTAACGCTATTGATGCCTTAAGCAGCGTCGGTATTATCCAGGCTTATAATACGCCGAGTAATGGTGATGTCTTCACCATTAGGGGTTTTCAGTCGCAGAACATCCTTCGCAACGGTCTTAAGGACGATGTAGGAGGATCTATCACGGGACAAACTATACTCAGTGATGTTGAACAGATAGAGGTTCTGAGAGGACCTGCCTCTATCCTTTACGGCCAAGGTACTCCAGGTGGCACGGTTAATTATATCACCAAGCAGCCCCTAAGTGAGCCTTACTTCTCTACCAGTCTAAATATCGGTACTTATAGTTTGTATCAACAAAGTTTAGATATGTCTGGGCCTCTTAATCCTGACAAAACACTCCTTTATCGATTAAATCTTTCCTACCTGACTACAGGAAGCTTTGTTGACAATTTTCACTCCCAGCGTTCTCTAATCGACCCTGTTATTAGTTGGCAAATAGATCCCAATACAAAAGTGACTTTTGAAACAGAGTACCGATACGAAAACCAGCAAGGGAGAACAGGGCTACCTGCTGTCGGAACTGTTTTGCCGAACCCAAACGGAAAGATTCCGCTTAGTCTTAACACGGAGGATGTGAATGCCATAACCAAAGAAAGCTCTGTTCTATTGGGCTATAACTTGGAACATCGCTTCAATGATGACTGGTCCGCTGTGAGTGCTTTTAAGGCTAGGTTTGACGGCTTTATCCTAGATGCTGCTACTTCTGTCGCTCTACTACCTAATGATGAGACTCTGACCCGCGAAGAGCAAACCGATATAAACGGACCAGGTGTGTATGACGAGTATGATCTAGACAATCATGTGACAGGTAAATTTCAAATCGGCGGCCTTCAGAATGAATTAGTCGCAGGCCTTGACTTGTACAGAGAACTCAGTATTTACAATCGGACGGAGAGTGAAATTGGTTCTATAGATCTATTTAACCCCGTCTTTGGTCAGCCGATTGGTGCTGTGATTTCTAGACTTAATGAAAAAACGGTAAGTGATGCCATTGGCATTTACGCTCAAGATATAGTAAAGCTTGCTCACAATCTGAAGTTTGTTCTTGGCGGACGACAAGATTTTGTCCAGAATAGCGTTACCAACTTTTTAAATTCAAGTCTCAATAGTACTCAACCTGCCCAAGCATTTAGTCCTCGTGTAGGTCTTGTCTATCAACCTATCCAACCCGTCTCACTCTATGCCAGCTACACTCAATCCTTCACCCAAAATGTTGGCACCAGCTTTGACGGTAGTTTATTTCAACCCAGTTTTGGCACTCAATACGAAGTGGGAGTTAAATCTGATTTTCTCCAAGGTAGGTTATCTTCAATCCTGGCTCTTTATCAACTGACCATGACGAATGTTCTGACACCTGATCCTGACCATGACGGATATGATGTCGAAACGGGGGAGCAACGTAGCCGAGGCATTGAACTGAATGTTACGGGGGAGATATTGCCAGGCTGGAATGTGATTGCATCCTATGCTTATACGAATGCATTGGTGATAGCGGATAATGTATATCCTGTTGGCAATAAACTGCCGAGCGTCCCTTTGAATAGCGCGAATTTATGGACAACTTATGCTTTTTCCACAGGTACCCTGAAAGGATTCAAGTTTGGCTTGGGTTTAGATTATGTTGACACACAGGAGGGAGATTTGAACAATGACTTCACTGTCCCCAGTTATTTACTTACTAATGCGGCTGTGTACTACCAAAAAGGACACCTTACCTTTGCACTCAACTTTAAGAATCTGTTCGATGTTCAGTACTTCATCCCTAGGTCATTATTATTAGTTTATCCTGGAGATCCATTTACGATGGAGGCAACAATTACTTGGAGGCCTTGAGAAAAGAAGCTCTATGGCAAAGGAAATTGGAGTCAAAGAAACACTTTTTTAACAGAGCTTCAATAGTTCAGTTTCTCTCTCTTGCATGACCGAGCCAATTTTAGATTAGAGAGGAAGCAGGGGACAAGGGAGAATATTGATCTGTTCTCTTCTCAATCCAAAATCTAAAATCTAAAATCTAAAATTGATTGACCAAAATCACTCTGCTACAACCTCTATCTTGTTCACTTTCTCAATATGCTTAAGCTTCAGTTCTACTTCATTATGCTACTGACGCTCCTAGTAGTTTCTGCTTGCAGCTTCTTTAATCCCCAACTACCAAAGCGCGACATCAGCCTCATTTCCTCAGGTCAAATATCACCTGTGGAATTCCACCTAGTCCAACACGCAATGGGTCAAACTCTAGTTCCCGTCCATCCTCAACGAGTCGTCGTCATCCAACGATGGCTCGTGCAGATACCTCTAGCTCTAGGGGTCAAGCTGGTGGGCGCTCCAGGTTTGGCTTTAACTCTCCAGGGGCTAGGGTTAGATAATCAACGCCTCGGTATTGAGGACATTGGCGCGGCTTTTTCGCCGACGAACCTAGAGAAGATTATGACCCTTAAACCAGACTTGATCTTGGGTACGATTGATGAGAACCGGGGCAATTACAGTCTACTATCTCACATTGCACCTACCGTTCTAGTTAAGATGCCAAATAGTGGAGACTGGAAAGAGTCGTTTATGCCGGCAGCAAACGCTCTAGGAAAAACCGAGGCGGCAAAACGTATTATCGACAAATATCACGCACGCATAGCCGAGTTCAAAGAAAAGATGGGTTCCCGACTCAAAAAGACTCAAGTTTCCGTCGTCCGCCTCTCGCCAAAGCTAATTGATGTGACAACTAAGGGTTCATTCTCTGGAGTAATCTTAGAGGATGCCGGTCTAATTCGTCCTCCCTCGCAAAATCTGGATGCAGAAGAAACTAAAAAGAAAGAGGGTAGCCCTGTTGGCTACAGTCTTTCTCCTGAACTACTTACCCAGATAGACGGAGATATCCTATTTCTCTTGCGCTATGGCTTCAAAAAACCATCAGAGTCAAACAGCGCTCTCCGTCAACTAATAGCAGAACCTTTGTGGTCAAAGCTGAATGTTGTGCAGCAAGGGAAAATTCATATGGTTGATGAATTTTATTGGCTCGCTGGCAGCTATCTATCAGCCAATCGAGTTCTTGATGATTTATTCACCTACTTAGTAAAAGACGCTCTGAAAAGCTAGATGCTTTTGGGTCCCACATACAGAAAGTTGAAAAACTTTTAAGCATTGTTAATACTAAACCTATTAGGTTACGATCATGGGAATTAAAAATCTGTTTACTGCTGGTGGCGTAGTTATGTGGCCGCTATTAGTATTTTCTATATTGGCGGTGGCATTAATTATCGAACGTGTTAAGTTTTGGGTGAGAATCAATAGCCGTCAAGGTCGTGTAATTAGAGAGGTATTAAAACTCTATCAGTTAGAGAATGTAGTAGCTGCAATAGATAAACTCCGACAAAATGTTGATTTACCCCTCGCACGAGTTTTTTTAGCAGCATTGGAATTAGAAGAACCGACTCCAGAAGAATTCCGTTTAGCTTTAGAAAGTGAAGCACAAGCTGAAATCCCCATACTCAAACGTTTTCAAAATATTTTTGAGACCATAGTTGGTTTAGCACCACTATTCGGTCTACTTGGTACAGTATTAGGGTTGATTAATTCCTTTGCTGCTTTGAATATTGGGGATGTAGGAGGTACGAAAACTGCAAACGTTACAAGTGGGATCAGTGAAGCTTTGGTGTGTACAGCATCTGGATTAGTAGTTGCTATCTTTACATTGTTTTTTGCCAACTCCTTTCGCGGATTTTATAGCCGACAAATTGCATTGTTTCAAGAATATGGAGGACAGTTAGAATTACTCTACCGCCGCCGTGATAAACGAGGAAAAAAAGCCTATATATCTACAGAATGAACATGATATCCCAACAAATTATGCCTTTACCAATTTCAGTAGACTTCGCTGCGTGTGGGTTGTGTAGGTCATAATTAGAATTTCCGTCGGAGGAAAAAGGCGATCGCCTTTGGTTTTGGCAGATTTGAGAGTCCTGTACTCAGAACAGGACGCTCTCAAATCAAACGGAGTAAAATTTATAGCAGTCGCCACGATAGTGAGGACAAACGGTAGAATCATTGAAGGAAATAATACTCAATAACACCGTCTAAGTACTTAACTCTACTACATCAGCCCTCTTGCTTCATCCTCCTCTTTTCGTAGCGATCCCTAACTTTGCTCCCTTAACCTGACGTACCCGATCCATCACAGCTACGACCCGACCATAATTAACTTTTTCATCAGCATTAATAATCACTAATACTTCTGGCTTAGAACCAACTAAACTCCGTACTTGTCCTGTCAAATCATCAAGTGCAATTGGTCTACGGTTCAGGCTTATCTGTTCTTTTTCATCTACCGTAATGGTGATTTTAGTGGGAACTTGCTGTTGTTTCGCTGTGGTGGCCTTCGGTAAATTTACTGGTAAACCTTCTGAACGCGTTAAAAACAGAGTTGACATGATGAAAAATGTCAAAATTGCAAAAATCACGTCAATTAGCGGCACAACGTTGATCTGTAGTGGAATTTCTGGTTCATCTGGTAGACGCATACGTTTTTTATCCTCGTTGATAACGACGACGGTAGAGTAATTCTAGTTGTCCCCCATACTCCTGAATTAGTACAATTTGCAGTTAGTATAATCCCCAAAAGGTATTGGCAAACATGAGTATGAATATAGCAACGACATCTAGAAAAATTGAAATGTTTTCTCAGAAAACTATAAGATACTATGATGATTTTTGCAAATGTAATCATCATAGTTTTTATTGGTTTTACATAAATTAATTTAATTGAAATGAAAATTTATTTTGTCCAGAAACTATGATATTTGGTAGTCTGAAAAATGTTTTTGCTAGTGCAGATGCTATCCCAAGTAATTTTAATCTTTTACTTGATATTTGTTACGTTGTATTCTAAAATTAGCTAAGTTAGTAAGAATAGGTTAGTAATAGCTATGAGCTTTTCTAGTATTACTGTCGAGGAACGTTCCAAAGAAGCTGAGTCGCTCAAGTCTTTTCTGACTTACAGTCTAATAGGTTCACTGGCGCTGCATATCGGCGTACTGTCCTCAGGTATAGGTAATTATTTTAGGAGAGTGCCCACAGCAGAAGATGAACCGATAGACGTGACGATCATTGATTCTCCAACTGCGAAACTAGAAAAACCACCGGAAAAAATTCCAATTCCAGAAGCATCTAAAAAAGAAGCAGAAATTGTTCAAAAACAGTCTATAGAAATTCCCCCAGTCCAAAAATATATTGCAAGACTAAAAACTCAACGAGTCCAACAACCAAAACAAATTACTCAAACTCAGCGAGTTCAACAACCAAAACAAACTACTCAAATTCAGCGAGTTCAACAATCAAAACAAATTACTCAAATTCAGCGAGTTCAACAATCAAAACAAACTACTCAAAACCCACAACCAACAAATAGGGAAATTGCTCCTAAGCCAAAAGTCTCTGTGACAACTGTTGCTCCTCGTGGTAGCAATAGCGGTGGTAGTACAGTTCTGACAGGTAATTCTGGCTATGGCACTGCTTTAAGTTCTGGTTTAGGAATTAGTTCTCGCTCCGACAGTCGTACAGGTTCAAGAATCGGCTCTGGCTCCGGCAGTCGTCGTACAGGTTCAGGAATTAGTTCTCGCTCCGGCAGTCATATAGTTAATGAAACAGGAAACCGTCCGACAGTAGCAACAGCACCAATACCTCCAAAAATTAATAGTTCAGGTAATGGCAATAGTAATGGTAATGATAATGGTCGTGCAGCCTGCCGCCAATGTAATGCCAATTATCCAGAGGCAGCAAGACGCCAAGGAGTTGAAGGCAGAGTAGAAGTATCTGTCGATACTGACAAACAAGGTAATGTTACGAATGTGCGGATTGCTCACTCCAGTGGAAACCGCAACTTGGATGAAGAAACTTTAAGACAAGCGCGTGACTGGAAATTAAAACCCGCAGATGGTGGTAGAAAAGGGGTATCTATAGCCACTGAATTTGTCATACGAGGTTCACGACGACACCGCCAAGTTGAAGAACGGAAAACACAAAGAGAATCAGAAGAGAGGACCCAGCAGGCAACGGTTGCCACCTCCAATTCCAAAGAGAGAACTTTAAGGCGTAGGCGGCGAAAGTTAATACCCCCATCTAATGAAACTACAGCCACAAAACCAGCAGTGTCGTTACCCGGCATCCACCCTGAAGGAAAGGCTACCGATTCATCACAAAAGCCACAAGCAACTACAAATCAGCCTCAATTGCCACCTGCTGCTCCCAGTCAGCAGTAAGGGATATTGCGGCTGCTGAAGTAATGCTTTATTGGGTATTAGGTAATCTACCGGGGTTAGGAACTAGCCTCGTAGACGCGGATGATTCTGGCTCTACCTCAAACACTCGTCAGCGCAAGCACGGGGGAAGTATGAGGCAACTAGGTCAATTAGAAGTCCAACTCTACTGGGGTGGTTGTAGAAACCCACCCCTCAATGAAGTAGGGGTGGGTAGTTCATTATTGCAGAAAAACTGGAAAAGTCGGACTCTGCCAATTCCTCATTACTTATGAACGCAACCACTACCAATCCACAAAGATACTATACTCGTATCCTGAGCCTAGCTATAGCAGTTTTATTACTGTTACTGGGCATATTTGCCAGCATTGCTTACGGTGCTGCTGACATTTCTATCTCTCAACTACTTACCGCCTTTACCAACTTTGATGACTCCACTGAACACATAATCATCCGCACGATGCGCCTACCACGTACACTGATTGCAAGTATGCTTGGTGCTAGTTTAGCTACAGCCGGGGTGTTAATGCAAGGGCTAACTCAAAATCCCTTAGCTGCGCCTGGTATCTTGGGGATCAATGCAGGCGCAGCCTTAGCAGTTGTAGTAATGGTCTTTGGCTTCGGTATATCTTCACCGTCCCTCATTACCCTTGTAGCATTTATAGGGGCATTGTTAGCAGCGATCGCAGTTTATTATCTCGGTTCCCTGGGACAAGGGGGCGCAACACCACTGAAGTTGACTATCGCTGGTGCAACCCTTACCGCCTTGCTATCTTCAATTACCACAGGTGTACTGGTTTTGAGTGAGCGAACTCTTGAAGAAGTACGCTTCTGGCTAGCAGGTTCTCTAGCAGGACTAGACTTCAATCTATTTCTGACTGTGTTGCCTTGGATGATAGTGGGGCTATTAACAGCCTTTGCCTTAAGTAGACAAATCAATGTTCTCAGTTTAGGAGAATCGATAGCTACAGGCTTAGGTCAGCAAACAGGTTGGATCAAGTTAGCAACAGCATCGAGCGTTATCATATTAGCGGGAAGTGCTGTAGCGTTAGCAGGGCCTATCGGTTTTGTTGGTCTGGTAGTTCCCCATCTAGCGCGGGGAGCGATGGGTGTTGATTATCGTTGGGTATTGCCTTATGCAGCTGTGTTTGGTGCAGATTTATTAGTATGGGCAGACTTAGCAGCCCGTTGGTTAATTAAACCCCAGGAATTGCCTGTTGGCGTGATGACGGCAATGTTAGGAGCGCCCTTTTTGTTGTATCTAGTGCGTTGGCAGGTCAAAAGAGGATGACAACAATTCAAAATTCAATACTTGGCAACCAGTCTGTAACTAGAGTATTGTTGGTAGTACTATTAATCACCCTCGCTGTTTTGGGGATGAGCCTCAGTTTGGGAGATTACTCTGTCCCACCAGCAGATATAGTTAAAGCTGTCCTTGGTTTACCAACTCAAGACCCAGAATCTTCCTTTGTTGTTGTCACTTTGCGTTTACCTAGAGTGTTAATCTCCTGGTTGGTAGGAGTGGGTTTGGCAGTTGCCGGTGCAATTCTACAAGGATTGACACGTAATCCTTTAGCTGATCCTGGCATCCTTGGCGTAAATGCAGGTGCAGCTTTCGCTGCGGTGACTTTGATTGTATTATTCCCGGTTGTAGCTCCTATGTATTTGCCCCTGGCGGCCTTTAGTGGTGCTTTTGTTGTGGCCTGTCTGATCTACTTGCTAGCTGGGACGGGAGAAAAATCACCTCTGCGTTTAGTGTTGGTGGGAGTAGCACTCGCGGCAATTATGGGAGCTTTCACTACTTTGATGTTGACTTTCGGTCAAATCAGTAACGTCAGTATAGCGCTGGTGTGGCTGGCAGGTAGTATTGCTAATAAAAGTTGGGAGCAACTTTGGCAACTGCTACCTTGGTTAGTCGTCTTCGTTCCCTTAGCTTTACTGCTGGCGCGGGAGCTTGATACTCTGCAACTGGGTGATGCAGTAGCTAAAGGACTCGGTAGCCGAGTCACATGGCAAAGGAGCAAATTATTGTTAGTGAGTGTGGCACTGGCAGGAGCAAGTGTAGCGATCGCAGGTACAATTAGCTTCGTTGGATTAATGGCTCCTCATTTAGCACGCTCCCTTGTCGGCTCAATACATAAAAATTTACTGCCAGTGACTGCCTTAATTGGTGGATTATTGGTAGCATCAGCAGATTTTTTGAGTAGGACTTTGTTCCCTCCCACAGAATTACCCTGTGGTTTGCTCACTGCTGCTTTGGGAGCACCTTATTTTATCTATTTACTATACCAAAGGCGGCAACGATGAGTAGCCACGCACACCATTAAGCACTTTCAGACCAATTATCCTTACAATTAGAAAGCCTTATGGAGAACACAGTCCTTGAAACTCGACATCTGAGTCTTGCCTACGAAGGTAAACCCATCATATCGGGTCTTAACTTATTGATTCCCACAGGAAAAATTACTGCTCTAGTCGGCCCCAATGGCTGCGGTAAATCTACTCTACTGCGGGGTTTGGCTAGATTACTTAAACCCCATATTGGGACTGTATATCTCCACGGCGCTGATATCTTTCGACAATCAACAACCACCATTGCACAGCAACTTGGTATTCTTCCTCAAGGCCCATCTGCACCAGAAGGATTAACTGTGCGAGATTTGGTAGCACAAGGTCGCTATCCATATCAACATAACTGGTTTAAATCTTGGACTCCTGAAGATGAACTTCAAGTCCGCAAGGCATTGAAAACAACAGACCTTAACCAATTAGCTGACAGAGCCATAGATACACTCTCTGGTGGACAAAGGCAACGTGCTTGGATAGCCATGACTTTAGCACAAGATACACGAATTTTATTATTGGATGAGCCGACTACTTTCTTAGATTTAGCGCATCAAGTGGAGGTACTGGAATTACTATGGGATTTGAATCAACTTGAGGAGCGGACAATTGTCATGGTGTTGCATGATCTGAATCAGGCGTGTCGTTATGCTCATAATCTAGTAGCTTTAAGCAATGGCGCTGTTATGGGTTATGGAAATCCAGCAGATGTAATGACAGTAGAAATGGTGCAAGAGGTGTTTGGATTAGCTTGTCGAATTGTGCCAGATCCAGTAACGGGTAAACCTTGGTGTGTTCCTTTGGGTCGGCAAAGAGATAGTGGGGTTAATCAACATAATATATAGTGATTGGGAACTAGAGAGATGGTTCTATTGAATCGTTCTCAACGAAAAATGGTTGTTTCAGCACTTCCTAACCAAGGATTTACAGGCTGAAACCTACTTATTTGGTTATACTGGACTGATCCTCTAGAGAGTAAGAAGCAGAGGAGATGTGGGAGTCCTCCAATCCAAAATCCCCAACTCCTAGTCCCCAATCCCTGCGTGTAGCAAGATCATCCGCAGGGTGGGAGTCCAGTAGACTCCCAACCAGGTGACGGGAGCAACGTGAGGTATGCCATGAAAGGCTCTAACAGGGGATGCCACGTAAACAACTCCTTCAATGAGTTCAGCCTTGAATTTTTCTGGAGTTGCCTGATAGCGACGCTTAAACTCAGTACGAGTAAGGCGATCGCCACTATACTAAAAACGGCTGATTTCTGGACTTTTGCCTGGGCAAAAAAACTTTGCCTGTAACCTCAAGCGCGATTTTAAAAGTAAAGCGCCAAACCGTGCAGAGTATAGCTAAAGCCGGAATGGGCACAGAACGAGCAGGTTGATGTAAGACCATAGGTTTAAGGCAGGGGGGAGTCAAGGCTTGATCTTTTAAATGCTTGGCACTAAACCTCCTTGAAAGCTATCAACTTCTTCTAAAACAGGAGTAAATTGTCCTCCATAGCTCATGGTTTAAAAGTTTGAAGTAGGAACTAAGGAGGCACGAGGTGTATAATGCGTCGCGGTTGACCTTAGATGTTCTGGTAGTTGCAAGCCTCCTGACTTGAAGTAAGAAGTCGGGAGAAATCGGATACTTTTATACACCTCCTACCCCTAACCCCCTACCGATATGAAAATTCTCATGCTATCTGCCACCTTCCCCTACCCCCCAACAGCGGGGGGAACCCAGGTGAGGACATTTAATTTACTCAAGTATCTCCAGCAGCACCATCAGATTACCCTTGTGACTCAGCGGGACTACCGCACCAGTGAAAGTGAAATTGCCCAGTTGCAGGGTTGTGTAGATGATCTAGTTGTATTTGATCATCCCCGGAGTTCCGAAAACACTCCAGGGTTGTGGAAAAAGATCACACGCCTTCGCCAATTTCTCCAACAGGGGACACCCCCAAACGTACTTAATCGTTACTCAACGGCGATGCAAGCATGGGTTGATGACTTTGTCCACACAGGGAAATGTGATGTGATTACCTGTGAACATAGTGTGAATGAAATTTACGTGCGATCGCACTTCCAAACGCAGCAAAAAACCATAGTTAATATCCATAGCTCAGTCTACGGTACCTGCCGTAACCAGTTAGCCACAGGAATCACCGACAATCGACTGAGAGACACAATTAACCTACCCCTTCTCCGGCGTTATGAGCAAAGTTACTGTACTAAATTTAGTGAAATTGTGGTGACAACTCCAGAAGATAAACTGCAACTACAAAAATTTAATCCCCACAGTAAAATCACAGTCATTCCCAATGGGGTAGATTTAAGTTCCTTTCCCCACCGTCCCACTGATCCAGGGGGACATCGCCTAATTTTTCTAGGGGCAATGGATAATCTCGCCAATATTGATGCTGTCTGTTTTTTCTGCCATGAAGTTTTGCCAGAAATCCAAAAACTTTATCCTGATACAAGTTTCGATATTGTTGGTGCTCGTCCCACTGATACAGTTTTAGCACTGCAACAAAGGCAGGGAGTGAATGTGACTGGGGCTGTGCCGGTAATGGTAGAGTACCTCCACAGAGCCACTATTTGTGTTGTCCCCATGCGGACTGGGTTCGGGATTAAAAATAAAACCCTCGAGGCTATGGCAGCTGGTGTCCCCATCGTCGCTAGCGATCGCGGTTTAGAAGGGTTGGATGTAGATACCCCGCTCCGGGCCCTGCGAGCCAATCAACCCCAGGAATATGTAGCAGCAATTACGCATGTATTTGAAAACCCCCAACTCCGCCGGGAACTATCGATCAACAGCAGACAACTAGTTGAATCAGAATTTACTTGGGACATTGCCGGTCAACGTTACGAGCAAGTTTGCCGGGGACTCAACCCTGACTTTTCCCGTTAGGTCCGAAACCTTACACACCACCAGAGGCAGTTCTTGCAGGAGGTAGAGGATGGAGTGGGGGAGCTTTTTGAAGGATAGGGAGGGAGGAAAGTAGGGAAGATTATTAGGGACTTCCAGAAATTAAATTATCCCAATTTATGGACTCAACACGACTGTTACTCCCTCTGCTCCCCTGGGAATTCGATATTTTTTTAGTTGGAAGTCCCTTAGACAATATAGTTAATGGCAGAGCATCTGGTTGGCAAGCGCATTCAAAATCCTGGGTAGTTTACTGGTACTGTCAAAGTGGATCTTGACTAATCCTTTGCTAATCAAGGATTTTAGCCCAGATTTTTGTGTAATTAATTTTGTCCGATGACTTATTAGAATAGGTAGCCCAACTCCATTCTATAAACCAAGTCCAAGTCTAAAATTCTCCCCGGTGAGACAAATCCAGTAAATTACCCAACTTATAAACAATCCTCGCTCCCACATTCCCATCCCACTCCCCATCACCCACTTCGCAGATATCAAAGCCAATTATTTTCCTCCCACTATTTACCAATTCGTGGAACAGATAAAAAGTCTGCTCTAACTCCAGTCCACCAGGTACAGGGGTGCCTGTGTGGGGACAGAGTTTAGGATCTAAACCATCCACATCAAAACTTATGTGAACCAACTCAGGTAGATGACTGATAATTTCTTGACATAGCTCCATCCAAGTCTTACCAGAGTAAAGGTTGCGCTTAATCTCAGGGTCGTAATAAGCCACAATCCTACCCTGGGATTGATTAATTATTTCCACCTCTTCATGGCAAACATCCCGTAACCCCACCTGGACTAGCTGAGATATTTGGGGGATTTTCATGGCATTAAACATAATAGAAGCATGGGAAAATTCAAATCCTTCATATCCATCCCGTAAATCTGCATGGGCATCAATGTGCAAAATCCCAAAATGAGGATATTTATCTGCCAAGGCCTGGAAATAACCTAGGGGAGAACTGTGATCACCCCCAACCACTGCAACCCATTTACCCTGATTCATAGCCTCCTGACATTGGGTAAACAGCCATTGATTCACTTGGAGACCAGCTTGGTTAATTTCCATGAGTACAGGCATTAAATCTGGTGTATCTGTCAGTGGTTTACCTTCCACTAGTCGGGCAATAATTTTTGCTGCTTCTTGACGGTAATATTTATTTTTTTCTAAGATATCTGGGGAGATCTCTACCATAAATATCCCCTGCTTCCAGCCATCAGGATGATCGAAATCGAATAAATCCACTTGGGTAGAAGCATCTAGAATCCGCTGCGGTCCGTTAGCAGTCCCCGCACCGTAGGAAACTGTAACCTCCCAAGGCACACCAAAGATAATCAGGTTTGCCGACTGATAATCATTAGGTAGACCAAAGATGTTACCGTTGATTTCACCGATGCTACTGGGGTTGTAGTCTGGGGTTTGATTACTCATTGGCCTATTTACACTCTATTATAGTTAATAATATAAAAGCTGTTTTGTACTCCATAGAAGACTGTACATAAATTATTCCTCCAATTTCACCCTCTAAAGGCACTAGTACACATCGGCGTAAGTTTAGATAGGGTTGTATAGCCAGTGAGATTGGTGTTGATACAGTCATTTGTACCCTACCTGAATTTACGCCTTGGAGTACTAGCTATTTAAGTATAAATATTCGAGACTTACCTAATCTCATCCTACAACTCTATAGAACTGGGCCTATTTCAACGTAGTTAACCGCGACAGAACCTGAGCCAATTGAGCAAATCTGCTCAGCTTGATAGTATTGATAATTCACAATCCGATGTCTGTGCTTCATCAGGTAACTACAGAAATTTTGGGCTTCTTTGCCTTTATAATCCCGAAATAAGTACCTATGCAAAATTAATTGCACAAAATTTAGGTATCAAACTCTTATCCAGACTGAAAAGTCCTGTGTAAATAGGGTCTGCTGAAAAACTTCACTAAGCGAATCTAGATGCCACACAGTGCAAAAAATGGGAGCAACGGAAGCTATTTCTCCGATTCAACCCCATATTTTCCCCCCAAGTGCACGCATTTTGGGCATCCATTTGTCATAAGCTTGCACTTGTTTGGGCTAAAAACGATTGAAACCCTTACCATAAATAGGTTTTATCCTTATTCAGCAAGCCCTAAATAATTCTGCACAATTACTTAGCGCCAACAATTTTGGATTTTGGATTAAATTCTTTCAATCCAAAATCCAAAATCTAAAATTGATTGTTCCGCATCTGTTTATGCATACAATATTGCTGCTATTTCCTGGGCATACTGCTTAATTTCTGTGATTTCTTCTAGTGTAATGATTAGTACGTTATCTTTTTACTACTTTTCTATCCTATTGTCTCATATTTTTCATCCACCATTTTTACTGCCACATGAGTATTATTACTTAATTGAAAGGTGACATGCTCCCGAATGTAGATATTTAGTTTGTCAATATTTCTGTTCAGTTGAGCTTAGGACTTTCCGAAAACACTATTTATAAATCCCTGGTTATCCAGGTAACTACCCTTGTCGATCCCACATCCTGAGTTACTCAGAATTAATGCACCCCACATACACCAATTTAGGACTAGGGGTTAGGTACGATAAATTCCATTCACTTGTGCGCCTGTACCAAATAACCACAGCGATGTTCACCATTGATAATCCAGTGGGTGCGCTCGACTGTACAATCAGGGAGTACTGCGGCAAACATTTCTAATTCGTGACCACAGATGCTAGGGAAAGATTCAGCCACGTTGGAAATCGCGCAGTTATGCTCTATAAATATGAAGCGATCGCCATCATTCACTACAGAATTATTCACCTCTACAGGATAATACTCTGCCATAAAGCCTTCTGCTTTTCTCAACTCTACCAAGTTTGCTACCCGTTGGGCTAGGGAGCCATCACCTAAACGCTGGCGATACTCTTGGGCTTTGCGTTCCCACTGTTTTTGTAAAATCGACTTAACTTGGTCCCGACCGACGGTTTCCGCCAATGTGTCCAGCAGGGAAACAGCAAACTCACCGTAGTGGTCCCCCATCCCCCTTTGCAGGTAGTCCCGTCCTTGACGACTGAGGTGATATAGATGCTGCGGTCGTCCCATTCCTCCCTGTTCTATGGTCGAGAACAGCACTAGCTCCTCGGCATCCAAATCCTTCAGATGACGACGAATCGCCTGGGGGCTGACATCTAGTTCTGTAGCTAACTCAAAAGCCGTTGCTTGTGAGTGTTTCAGCAGATATTTCAGGATATCTTGCTTCGTAGAGGACTGGTGGGTAGTCGCCATCTGAGTCCCAAAATTTTTTTTGAAAATTTGACTTAAACAACATTGTTGTTGTTAATTTAGCGTAAAATGAAGATACGTTAAACAACTAGGATGTTGTTTTACTCTCCACCGTCATTCTAGCAAAGCCACACAAAGGGGAATCAGCTAGCTACATCCCGTTGCCCATCTTTTTCTGAACACGAGAGATTAACACCGATGACTGCCACCGTCAAAACCTTAGTCAACCAACCCTACAAGTACGGCTTTGTCACCGACATTGAAGCCGACACCATCCCCCGTGGACTAAACGAGGATGTAATTCGCTTGATCTCCCAGAAAAAGCACGAGCCGGAATTCATGCTAGATTTTCGCCTCCGTGCCTACCGCCAGTGGCAAAAAATGACGGAACCAACTTGGCCCAGCGTCAAGTACCCACCAATTGACTACCAAAATATTATCTACTATTCAGCACCAAAACAAAAAAAGCAGAAGCTCAACAGCTTAGAAGAAGTAGACCCCACCCTAATTGAAACCTTTGAAAAGCTAGGTATTTCCCTCTCCGAACAAAAGCGACTAGCAAACGTTGCCGTCGATGCGATTTTCGATAGCGTTTCCATCGCCACCACCTTTAAAGAAAAGTTAGCCAAGGATGGTGTGATCTTCTGCTCAATTTCCGAAGCCCTGCAAGAGCACCCAGAACTAGTCAAAAAATATTTAGGTAGTGTCGTTCCCGCAGCAGATAATTACTTTGCGGCTCTGAATGCCGCTGTCTTCAGCGATGGTTCCTTCGTCTATATCCCCAAAGGCGTCAAATGCCCCATGGAACTATCCACCTATTTCCGCATTAACTCCGGTGATACAGGACAATTTGAGCGGACATTGATTGTCGCCGAAGCCGATAGTTATGTTTCCTATTTGGAAGGTTGCACAGCCCCCATGTACGACAGCAACCAACTCCACGCCGCCGTCGTGGAATTGGTCGCACTGGACAACGCCGAAATTAAATATTCCACTGTGCAAAACTGGTACGCTGGGGACGCCAACGGCAAAGGTGGGATTTACAACTTTGTCACCAAGCGCGGTTTGTGCCAGGGAACCAACGCCAAAATTTCCTGGACCCAAGTAGAAACTGGTTCTGCCATCACCTGGAAATATCCCAGCTGCGTCTTGGTGGGGGATAACTCCGTCGGTGAATTCTACTCAGTGGCACTGACAAATAATATGCAGCAAGCCGACACTGGCACCAAGATGATTCACATCGGCAAAAACACCCGCAGCACCATCATTTCCAAAGGCATCTGTGCCGGCAAGTCTATTAATAGCTATCGGGGCCTAGTGAAAATTAACCCCAATGCTCAGGGCGCAAGAAACTACTCCCAGTGCGACTCCATGCTCATTGGGGACAACGCCCAAGCCAACACCTTCCCCTATATCCAAGTCCAAAATCAGACTGGGAAAGTCGAGCATGAAGCTTCCACCTCCAAGATTGGGGCAGATCAGTTATTCTACTTTGCTCAACGGGGCATTTCCCCAGAAGATGCAATTTCAATGATGATTAGCGGTTTCTGCAAGGATGTTTTCAATCAGCTACCCATGGAGTTTGCGGTAGAGGCAGATAAGTTATTGAGCTTGAAGTTAGAAGGTTCAGTTGGTTAACCAGAGAGAGAACATGATTCTTGAAAACAGTGGAATTGTGCTGTCAGTCAAGGATCTGACAGCCACAGTCGATAATACACCGATCCTCAAGGGAGTCAACTTAGAGGTCCGGGCGGGGGAAATCCACGCCATCATGGGACCCAATGGTTCTGGGAAAAGCACCCTTTCTAAGGTTCTAGCAGGACACCCAGCTTATCAGGTCACAGGTGGAGAGGTAATTTTCCAGGGGCAAAATCTCTTGGAAATGGAACCAGAAGCCAGAGCCAGAGCAGGTGTATTCTTAGCATTCCAGTACCCCTTAGAAATTCCCGGTGTCAGCAACTTGGATTTCCTGCGGGTAGCCTATAATTCCCGACGTAAGTCCCAAGGTTTAGAAGAATTAGATGCCTTTGATTTTGACGACTTGATTGAGCAGAAGTTAGATGTGGTAAAAATGAACCCTACCTTCCTCAGTCGTAGCCTGAATGAAGGGTTTTCAGGGGGGGAGAAGAAGCGCAATGAAATTCTGCAAATGGCGCTGCTCGAACCTAAACTGGCTATCCTAGATGAGACTGATTCTGGTTTGGATATTGATGCCCTGAAAATTGTGGCCAACGGGGTAAATCAACTCGCCAACGCCGAAAATGGCACAATTCTCATCACTCACTACCAGCGGCTACTGGAGTATATCATACCCGACTATGTACATGTCATGGCACACGGGCAAATCCTGATGTGTGGTGGTAAGGACTTGGCACTAGAATTAGAAGCCCGTGGTTACGACTGGATTGTTCAAGATGCTGTAGTGGGAGTGTAATCAGGATGCAAGTTGCGCCTACTGCTGTGAATCAGGATGATTATTTACTAGGACTGTTAGATCAGGTAAGTTTACCCAAAGCAGTGGCTTGGTTACAGGAGCTACGTCAGGGTGCAGCTAACTGGGTAGACCACTCCCATATCCCCACCCATCGGGAGGAGGAATGGCGGTTTACGGACTTGTCAGGGTTGCGTCAGGTGCAATTTCAACTAGCAACGCCCCACCTACCCTCCCCTAAACCGGAGATTCTGCCGGAAGCAGCTAATAGTCGATTAGTGTTTGTCAATGGTGTATATGCACCAGATTTATCGGCGGTGACCGACATACCAGCGGGGATATTAGTCACTAATTTAACTAATTTACCTACTCCAAAATATGAGCAGGTAAGGCAGTACCTGGGGCAATCTCCAGGAACACCAGAAGTCTTCACCGCTCTGAACACTGCTGGGTTGACTGATGGGGCACTGGTATGGGTGGGTAGGAATGTAAAGTTAGAAACCCCCATTCATCTAGTGTTTGTGACAGTTGCCGATGCAACCCCCATAATTTCCCAACCCCGGTGCTTGGTGGTGGTGGAAACAGGCTCCCAGGTGAATTTAATTGAAGAGTATGTAGGTACTCCAGTGGGGGTTTACCTCACTAATGCCGTGACAGAGATCTACCTAGCAGGGAATGCCGAGGTAGTTCACACTAGGGTGGAGCGAGAAGGTAAAGCCGCATTCCATATTGGGAAGACAGCCGTTACCCAGGGACGTGATAGCCGCTATACTAGCTATGCCATCACTCTCGGTGCCAACTTATCCCGGCAAAATCTCGAAGTCTGGCAAACCGGGGAGCAAACCCAAACCACTCTCCAGGGGTTGACTGTGATTGGGGGGAGTCAGCTAGCAGATACCCACAGCACCATCGCTTTCAATTATCCCCACGGCGTGAGCCAGCAACTGCATAAATGTATTGTCAGCGATCGCGCTCATGGGGTATTCAATGGGAAGATTATTGTGCCCAAACCAGCCCAGTTAACAGATGCAGCCCAGCTAAACCGGAATTTACTGCTATCACCTAAAGCCAGAGTTGATACCAAACCTCAATTAGAGATTACCGCAGATAACGTCAAATGTGCCCACGGTGCCACCGTCAGTCAGTTGGAAGATGATGAGATTTTCTACCTCCAAAGTCGCGGCATTAATGAAACTGATGCCCGCAAGCTACTAGTTAATGCCTTTGCCGGGGAAATTATCCATCAAATTCCCGTCCCCTCCCTGCGAGCGATCCTGTTGAACATCATTCATAGTCACTACCAATGATTCGCACTTCTACCAAAACCCTAGCTGATGTAGTTCGCCCCGACTTCCCGATCTTGAAGCAGGAAGTTAACGGGAAAACCTTAGTTTATCTGGATAATGCAGCTACTTCGCAAAAACCCTTGGCTGTATTAAATACTCTGCGGGATTACTACGAACATTACAACGCCAATGTCCATCGCGGCGCCCATATCCTCAGTGCTAAAGCTACCGATGCTTATGAGGGTGCCAGAGATAAAGTTGCTAGATTTATTAATGCTGCATCCCGGCAAGAAATAGTCTACACTCGCAATGCCAGCGAAGCCATTAACTTGGTAGCTTATAGCTGGGGAATGAACAATTTACACCCAGGTGATGAGATCATTCTCTCGGTGATGGAACACCACAGTAACCTGGTGCCCTGGCAATTTGTGTCCCAAAAAACTGGGGCAGTGCTCAAGTTTGTAGAACTGACACCAGAACAAACCTTTGATTTAGTACAGTTTCAACAACTAATTTCCCCTAACACCAAACTAGTGTCAGTGGCCCATATTTCCAACGCCTTGGGTTGTATCAACCCAGTGGCAGAAATTGTGTCCATCGCTCACAGAGTCGGTGCCAAGGTACTCATTGATGCTTGTCAAAGTGTCCCCCACATCCCCATGGATGTACAGCAAATTGGCTGTGATTGGTTAGTAGCCTCTGGTCACAAAATGCTAGCTCCCACGGGGATTGGCTTTTTGTATGGGAAGTTAGATTTACTAGAATTAATGCCCCCCTTCTTTGGTGGTGGGGAGATGATTGCCGAGGTATATTTAGACCATTCCACCTACGCTGAGCCACCCCATAAATTTGAAGCAGGTACCCCAGCCATCGGGGAGGCGATCGCCTTAGGAGCAGCAGTAGATTACCTTACCAATATCGGGATGGATAAAATTCATGCTTATGAAGCTGAATTAACTGCTTATTTGTACGCACAATTAGGGCAAATTCCCCAAATTAGGATTTATGGACCAGCAGCACATGAGAGAGCGGCTTTAGCTACATTCACGGCTGAAACAGTCCATGCAAATGATTTATCTGCCCTCTTAGATCAAGAAGGCATAGCCATCCGTTCGGGACACCATTGTACCCAACCATTACATCGTTACTTGCATCTAGCAGCAACTGCCAGAGCGAGTTTGTCTTTCTACAACACCCGAGAGGAAATTGATATTTTCATCCAGGCATTGAAGGAAACACTGGACTTCTTTGCTGGGTTCATGAATACCCCAAGTTAGAGCGTGACCGAATTTTAGATTTTAGATTTTAGATTTTGGATTAGAAATTCTTGCATCTAAAATCTAAAAAGGTCTCAAGCCCCCAAATTTATTTGTGGGACAAATCCAAAATCTACAATCTAAAATTTTTTACTCAAGCCTCAACATCGACGGTATGGGGTTAATCCAAAATCCAAAATTGATTGACTAATCTCCTTTAACCACAAAAGATTGTTTGTGTTGCAATTTCGCCGCAGATAATTCCTTTATATATCTCACTGTAATATCTCTGACAGCATTGATATAACCTTTAGTTTCTACTTCGGCAAAAGATGGATAAATTATTGATCTAGAGGAGGATATCACTGCTCCTAGTCCTTTCTCATCAATGTTGGCAAGCGCAGTTTCTATAGTGCCTCCTTGAGTTCCAACACCTGGAACGAGGTGAATTGCACGTGGCATAATTTTCCTAAGCTTGAGAGCTTCACTAGGAAAGGTTGCACCAACAACTGCACCAATACAACTGTAGCCAAAACTCCCAATACTATCTTGCCCAAGCTTATTTACTAAGTCTGCCAACATCTCTGAAACTGAGTATTCATTCCCATAAAATGTATCCTGAAGAAGTATAGAACCAGGATTAGATGTCTTTACTAAGATAAATAATCCTTTACCCAAACTATTTGCAACTTCAACAAATGGCTGAATACTGTCAATTCCAAGAAATGGATTAATAGTCATGCAATCAACCTCAACATCAGACGAAATTTCGCCAATTCCGTCAACAAACGTTTTGCCGGAAAGGTATGCTTCCGCATACGCTAGAGATGTTGCACCAATATCACCGCGTTTGGCATCCAATATAACTTGCAATCCACGTGATTTTGCGTAAGCAATAGATCGTGAAAGAGACTTAATCCCCTGAAAACCAAAACGCTCATAATATGCTGATTGAAATTTAACAGCAGGCACTAAATCCCAGACTGCATCAATAACCGAATTGCCAAAATTTTCCAGCGCACAGCTAACATCACTAGTGTCCAAAACATTCGGGCGCATAATAGTAGGCATTAGTGAAAAATCAGGATCAATACCTACAATAATATTGGAGGTATTGAGTATCTTAAGTGAAAGGTTGTCAGCAAAATTGTTCATATTTTTACTAAGAAATTTGGTTCTTCCGGTAATTTTATGGTAGAGCCACTTACATTATTATCAAATAATGCATTCAAAACGATGAAAGCCTTGTTCTGTAAGGGTTCAAAGCTATCAGGCAACCAGCCTTTAGTATTGGGTTCCATAAAAGAGACGGAAGATCCAGAAATTTGACCGCCGGTTGGAAATATAAAAGTACCAGTTAAGGGACTTCCAACTAAAAAGATATCGAATTCCTAGGGGAGCAGAGGGAGTAACAGTCGTGTTGAGTCCATAAAATGGGATAATTTAATTTATGGAAGTCCCTAAAAAAGTAGCGAAGCTGCTATGAGCCGCTATGCAACCTCTGAAAGCCTTGCTGTCGTTGTACCCATAATATTGCTGAAATGGAACCATAAGCTTGCCAAATGCCAGGAGCAAACTTAGGCCTCTAATGCCTCTAACCCTTATAGGTTCTACATTTTGTTATCGTTCCACCGACACAATGCTTTTGAGGATTGCATGGCGGCTGGTCAGAAACCCCACGGATGAATCCGGGGGCTTGAAAAAGCCCTAATCTGACCAGACTAAGTACTTCGCGTACTACGTTATGGGCAAGAGTTAAAGACCTACCAGGGGATGCGTAGCTAGT
>Ga0116227_10004819_pt1 | contig 29008 bp, 20 predicted proteins | sample S1TSphgellanicum_FD_89693 | JGI IMG/M metagenome (GOLD analysis project Ga0116227, IMG submission 89693) | Host-associated microbial communities from peat moss isolated from Minnesota, USA - S1T2_Fb - Sphagnum magellanicum MG | ecosystem: Host-associated > Plants > Peat moss > Unclassified... | reverse complement strand
GTCTAATTTGAAGTATGATTAAAGTATATTAGTGATGAGGTCATATTAATATGATGTAATCATCATATTCAACAACTATTAATTATTGATGAATTATTACCATTAATTAATTGATTAGTTAATTACAAAAAATCAATAATAGTTTTTAATTAATTAATATTTAGTTAATAAGTTATTAAATTCATATTTAATCTTTAATAACGAAACTATTGCAATATTTTATTAACTAATAACTATTAAAATTAGTACTTAATTTTTAAAATTACTATAGACTTATTAGTTAAAATAATAATTAACCATTAATCTGATTTAATTAGTCTGATTTATATAAAAAATTATCTAAAGAAGGATAATTAATTATTTGAAGTAACTAACTAACAAAATTATATGAATTAAACTAATTAATTTTAGATAATTAGTTATCAAATAATTAATTCAAACTATTAATACTAGATACTTAATTATCTCATTATTTTTATTTTATCTGAATTACATTGATTAATTCAAATAACTAACTAAAATAATTATTTCATTAATTAATTATTATATAATTATTTCACATATATAATTATTAGATAAGTTTATATTTAATTTTATAATTTAAAAATTAAAACAAACAATTTGAAGCAAGTCGGAAGATCTTTTTATGGTTTATTACCAATTTGCAACTAAGGTGCATCTAAAAGATTTAAGTCATATGTTTTGTTTTTGAATTTCATCTCATAAACTATATAAAAAAGGTGTCTTGTTTTGTGTTTTCACACTAAAATACATGTAGCAATTTGGGATGAGATCAAGGAAATTGAACCTTAAAAGGAAACCATAAAACAAAATAATTTTTTTTTCACCTTTTGATTCACCTACTCTTCTATCTTCATACTTATTTGCCTACCTACGTAAATAAGTAGGTCCTACCTACCTATGTAAATAGGTAGGTATGTAACCTAAGTAGGTAGGTATGTCCTACCTACGTAGTTTTATCTACCTATTTAATTATACCTAGATAGGTAAATAGGTATTTAACCTAACTAAGTAGGTAGGACCTACAAAACTACTTACCTAGGCCTATATATTGACCTACCTACCTACCTACTTTAATACATTTCCTTAGTAGATTTTTTCAAAATTCAGTTAACATGCCACATGGCAACTTTCTTTTGCGTCATGTATCACAATTTAGGATTAATTCAATGAACAATTGTAATGGATGCTAAAGATCAATATTTTTAAAAAAAACAATTTCACCCAAATGTTTTCATAATGCCATGCAATAGAATTTAATTATAAAATGTGTCAAGATCTATGGGCATCCACAATTGACAACCTAGATTAATATTTCAAAAATAAATAATTTTTTTAAATTTATTATGTTGTCAAGTGATAATTAGTGAGGGATATTTACTAGTTACAAAAAAATGATTATTAATTACAAACATTATACATTGGTTGAAAGATGAAAATCTATATATTGATCATATATATTATTCATGTGAAATGTGTTGACATCATGGTGAATCATTATTTGTGGTTAGATGTTGGGTGCAATTCCATTTATGCAATTGATAGAATTTTAGTTATACATGTTCATTGCAACTTGTTTATAGTTGGAAAGTGACATTTTTCTTCTATTATTACATGCAAAGTTATTTAACCATAATAGTCAAATGTTGTTTATTTGTTTGTGAGCAATTTTTGTTGTGCAAAAATGAAGTCCAAAAATGTTGATGTTTTTGAAAATGAAAAAGGATTTAAAAAATATGACACCACCTTAAACACAAAAATGAGTCCTCTTATAATGCAAATAACAAGCTGGACCCCTTCGTGGAACTAAAGATGAAAATGGAAATGTTGAAAAAAAAACATTTTTCCAATAAGGGATTTAAAAAAATTCATGAAGATAGGCTTGAGTCAATCAAATATTAATCCCCACAAGTTGAAAGTCTGAAAATATGTTGTGCATAAAAAACTTGTAGAGATATTCAAGAAGGCCATTCCTTTAATCATGCTTTTGATATATGAAAACCCTTTAGATCAAAAGGAAAGTTCAAAAATTTTGGTTGTTGTGTTATGGTAAGATCAAAATGCCTTACAAAAATCTCATCGCGAAGGAATTCACATTGGAATTGGGGCAAAAAAACTTGGGAAAGCCATGAATTGGGCCATAATTTTGTTGAAGAAACCAATACAAACCAATGATTGAAGTTCTTTAAATGAATGGAGAAGTTGGAGTTACAAAAGGACCTTACATTCATAAAATAACAAGCCATAACAAGTGTATTAGTGTTGAAAGTTGTACTAAAATTGTAAATTTTTAATGTGTTTACATGATAATTTTTAACATATTATGAAAACATGTGGAATAATTTAGAATGAATCTAATACTCAAAATCAATCATTAAATATTATAATCAATGTTTTATTGTTTAACTAGACTTTTAAATGAAAATTAAATATTTTGAAAATGATATAATTATGGGGAAATTCTTAAAACATATGTTTACATAATAGTATAATGCAACGTATTTCTAAGTCAAATGATTTTTTAATGTATTTTCTCAGCTTACAAATAGGATATTTTCAATATGTCCCAATAATATTTCAAAATAAATAATCACCTAATTTTTTATTTAGGGTGCACCCCCTTTTTCATTATTTTGTGAATTCACCCAAGAAAAAGTTGAAGGGGTTAATGTCAATGCATGTGAAATGAGAGTTTCAACTTGAAGCCGAATCTACAACCAAAACATCAAAGTTGAAAATAACAAAAATATCACATGCACTTGAACAACCATAAGTTTCAACGGTATGGAACTTGAAATTAGGCAATGGGGATGCATGATTGATACAATTCATGTTTATGGAGCTTGAAGCATCAAAATTACAAGTCCAACACACCTTCAAAGAAAATTAGAGGCTTGTTGACTAAGTTCAAATTGTTTGCATATATGTTGATGGATCCATGCAAACATCTTTGCTTGAAGAACAAGACAAAACAAGAGCCTTGGAGATTAATAAATGCCTTTTTTTCATCCCAAACATTGCACCTTCAAAAGTTGTTTTGGGGATTACTAAAAGATTTCACTTTGCCCAAGGAATCCTTTGATTATGCCCAACTATATAAGGAAGTACCTCTTTCACTAAAACTAAGTACCCAAGAATTGAAATTGGAGTTAGATGCTCTCATGGATTAAAGGATTGCATAGAAAAAATGTTTGAGGAATATACTCATAAGCATGAAGTTAAATACAAGAAAGGTGGAATACAATTAAAGGTGAAGGAGATTGAATTGAAGAATCTATAATAGAAGAGACCATTTTGTGAATTATATAATATTCCTTTTTAGGTGAGTAAGATGTAGCTCTCATGAAAAATAATAATGGATTAACCCTTCACCCTTATCCATTATGTAATTTGGATATTCAATTTGGCATTGTCCCAAGTTTTTAAAAATCACAATTTGTGTAATTGTTTACACATGTGGATTCCCACACAATGATATGTTAGTTTTTATTTGTAAACACTTATATCACTTGTGGTGTGCATTAATTCACTTAAAATATTCTAGCCAATGTGCATATTCATACTACAATACAATTATGTCCCTTGAATGGTGTAAAAGTTTTGGATTTACAAAGTTTGACAAAGTAATGTTGGAGGAAGAAAACTCTAAGGGTTACAAGGAGGCAAATTCTAATTGCATTTGTCTTGATGTTGGTAAATTATGTACTTTTATGATTTGCATTTTGTAATTTTCATTAGTTGCATATATTTTACAACATCTGGTGTCATGACTTTAACCTTGGGCAAAACAAAAGAAAAAATGGGTTAGGAACAAGCTAGCCGGACAAAAAGGTCTTGGGGGAGTGAAAAGGATGCATTCTTGGGAATCCCAAGATGAACTCTCACTTTGAACTCCCAATTTGGGAATTGGGAATCCCATAATGTCCCAAATCTATGGGACCAAAGTGTAAGGAGTAGACCTTGTCTAAATCAAAAATATTTATATTTTTGGAAAGGTTTGAAAGCATAGCTTAAATATCAAAAGTGAGCTTGCATTCTCCATTTGGAGTTGTGAACTAACAGTTAAAGTCAAAAGAATAGCCAAAAGTCAAATTGGCAATTTTGATTCTTAACCACTAAAACCAAAGAAACAAAAGTCAAATTACCTTCAATGGAAGCATGCAACATAGCATTGGAAATATCTTGTCAAGGGTTACAACTAAATGTAAGTAAAGCTCTTCAACCAAAGTTCATGTGAAAAAGTTATGAGCTCAAAAAATTGCAAAATTCATGACTTGGGAATTTTGGGATTCCCTCTTTGGAGTCCTATGAAAAAAACCATTTCAATGTAGTCCTTGCAAAGAGGTCCAAAATATAAGGAGGATGGTGATGGCTTCTTCCCAAATTTAGGTCATGTGAATGTAGTGAGCCCCAGGCAAGTTTGTGACCCAAAGTTGGCTCCACTTCCATTAACCACATATATTGTTTAGTTTGTGCAAATGACTTACTCATAAGGTGTTTGTGAACTTATCATTTCATCTTAATCTTTGTCCTAGAACTCCAGCACACCTTTCTTTCGCTAATGCATGAAGTTAGTGAACATGTCATAGTTCTTTTTCTTTTTACTTGTAAAACCATTTAAAGGATCAACAAAATGGAATCTATCAAAAGGTGGATTGAGATTGAATTTAAAAGATTCAAAAATCCTTTTATGCATAAATTTTGTAAAATATAATTAGTATTAAAAAACTGTTTTCTTTGACAATTTTTTTTAAAAAAAATCCCACTTAAACAACCATTAAAAAAACCCCGTCATCTTGGACAAGTGGATTTTAACATGTTTGTTGTGATTGGGCGGTCATTGTTTACCAATCATTTTGATTAGTGGGGCAATGGATTGTTTAACTAGTTGAAATATAATATTTTAATTTGTTTATATAAAAAATTACAATGGTAGGTTTGTCAAAAAATTGTAGGTAATTATTTAGTAGCCTAACTTAATTACCTTATTTAACCTACCTAGCCTAGCCCCCGAAACATGAACATATGTTGCAAATAATAAAAATTGAACCCCTCACCTCCATGATGATAAACCAAGTATTTACAAATGGACTACAATTTCATAAGTTGTTAACTTTTGTCAAGTTTTTTATTTGACATCTTACATTATCTATAGATGGTAATTAAAAATTATTAAGTAAATAACTTAGTAGGTAGGAGGTGTATTAGTCATTTAACTACCTACCAAACTAACTTAAACCTAGCTTGTAACCCACCCACCCACATGCCTACCTACCATAATAGCTAGTTTACAATGGCCTAAGTAGTTAGTTAATTATTATTGTACCTAGGTAGGTACCTTAGTACCATAATAAGTAAGTAGGTAAATAGGTAGTAATTAAGTACCATAATAGGTAGGTAGGTAGGTAGGTACCTAAGTACCATAGTAGGTGGGTAAGCTAAAGTAGGTAGGTAGCATGTTTTTTTTGTCCAACTTGACAACAATTTTATTTGACTAAAAACCCCATTAGCCATCTTGGCCAAGGATGGTTTTTTCACTTGTCCAACTTGAACAAAATGTTGCGTATGGCTAAAACCCATTGGCCATTTGACCAAGGATATCATATTTTGTTTGACTTGCTTGGATGTCCCATTTAACAAGTAGTCAAATGGGTCATCACTAGCCAAATTGATTGATCAATAACAATTAAATTCATTCATGTGGTGGACCTCTAGTAGTCATTTCATTAATAAAAAATGACCAATTAGTCAACTTGGATAGCTTGAAAAACCATGTTTTTCTAGTAATGAATAGTCTTTAACTTATATAACTCAAAATAAAAATGCTAAATGTCTAGTTCAATTGGCCAATACCAATTTCATTCAGTAAATAATGATAAATACTCACAACCTTTTGAATTTTTTCAAACTGCAAATAAAAGTAATAAACTAGATCAAAACAACAATGAATTTCCAAAAGAATATGTAATTGTCAAAGAAATCTATTCTTGTAAAAGGAATGTAATATTGTCAAAATCAAAACATCACAAATAGTTATTAATTTTCCTATAGTAAAATCAATTTTGTTTTTGCAAAAAGCCAACAACAAACAAAACCAATCATCTTATTATTTAGTAGAGCTACCAAAAGGATTCAATAAAGGCAATTTGTTAATCAAGATGGTGATTGATGATACCCCATGCCATTCTCATCAATTATTCTTCCAAAGGTTACCATTTTATAACTAACTGTTATGTTGAGTTTATTTTCTAGAAAAATTGCAAATTCAATAGACCAATGGCTACCAAAGGTACAAATTCAAAATTAAAAAGTTTGGTTTAGCCTTTAACAATACTTCTTTTTTGCTCTTAACACTTAGGGGTTCAACTCCCAAACTTTGGAAAGAACTTAGGATGTGTCATTTAATGTGCTAAAATATTTTTTAAAAAGTGTCCAATAATATTTATTACACTTGGTTAGACTATAGGCAACACTAGCAAGACACATTGGTGTTGGGTGTAGTAATACTAATAGAAATTGAAAAATGAACATCAAATTGTCCCATTGTCAACAAGTTTACATTTGCTTCAAATGTTATCTTCATTTGTTGCAACTACATCATATATTGATAAAGTGTTTTGTGCAAATTATAACTTTAATTGTACTTAGATACACTATTAATGTCACTAACAACACACATTAATTTTGAATGTAATATGGCAATCTAGATTTTGAACACTAATGCTAGCATTTGGAGGTCTATTTGTAATTTATATTATGAATCAACCTACATACTATTTTTTGCTTATTGTTTGTAGTTACTTGTGTACTTGAATGTAATTTGTGTTGGAGTGTATCAATTTTAGTAAATTGACAATAATTTTTTGTATTTGATGTAGTAAAAAAAGATATGTACCATGTTTGCTCCATTATCATGAAAGTATTAGTGTTATTCTTTTCATTTTTTTTAACAAATGTTTATGTACTTGTGTTGCATTTATGTTGTACTTTTTGCAAGGTATTGTTTACAAGCTTCAATATTACAAATTATGTCCTAAGTTGTTATACATTCCACCCTGTTTTCAATGTATTGTTAGAAAACCACTAAAGCAGTTTAGACCACATGTATAATGGACTATAATATATTTTGGGTCACATGGCAATAAATCCACACACTTTCCACCCACACTAGAAGAAGTCTTGTAATGTGCAACCATTCAATTTGCGACTACATGCGATTATCTGTCATTTGCAATTATGTTTTATAATTTTTACAATTAGTAACCATCTTTTTAATTGTCTTACTATTTTTGCGACTATTGTGCAACTATTAAATTGTACATTGTTCTATATTGACTAGTTTCTTTGGATTTTCATCCAAGAATAGGCATTTATGCTCATTTACTCACAAATTTGGTTGTAACTTGTTTACTTTTAATGATGTGCATATACATTTAATGTACACTAAAGTGTTTTCGACTCCATTAAAAGTATATTTAACATGTAGTCAAGGTACATGAAGCAAATAATTAAAATCTATTTAACATATTTAAATATATTTAATCTATATTGATCACATATTTCTTCATATTATGAACAAAATAAAATAAACAAATTCAACTTGATTTTATATTATAGTTTGAATACAAATATACCATGTTTATTTTAATGTAAAATTAAATTACAGTGGCAAGGCCATATTAAGTTGACATAATCTTAATGTCAAACCAATACTCATTTTGCATAAAATAGTAATACCAGAAAATTGATTAAATGATGTAAAATATGGAAAAATAAATAAAATTTATTTTAATTGATTTATACATTTATATTTATCATGTATTATATATTAATCAATTAATAATTATTCATCAATTAATAATAATATTTAATTAATTATAACACAAACTATAAAATAATGTATATATACAGATAATTATTTAATATTGAATAATTTGTAATTTTATTACAAATTGCCAATAAATAGTTTAATCTATTTATTAATCTGTTCATTAGTTAATTTACTCATTTATTTAATAAAATTTTATTTTCAAGCTATTAATCAAGTTACAAACTATAAATAATTAAGAAAAAATTACTATTAATTAATTAATTTCATCTAAATACCTGCTAATTAATATTTACTAACCAATAGTTGTGGTAGATAACCATTAATTAATTAATTAATTAATATTTATGAAGACATTAAATAAAAATTAAATAAAAATTCTCAAATTCAATTATCTAATCGTAATTAAATTTATTTCCTATTTTTTCATAAGTTTAAAATTAAAAAATGATTTTTATTACTTAGTTTGGAATTTATAGAAAATTAATTAATATTTCAATTAATATTACATTAAATATGTCATAATTATTTATTTACTAATAAATAATTAAAGTAAATAGATAATAATAATTAGTTATTTAATACTTATGTAGCTTATAGAATATTAGTTAAAATATCATAACTTCAATTATCTAGTTATTATTAATATTTAATTAAATATCTGATCATCCGTATTCACTAATCAAAAGTTATGGTAAATAGATAATAATTATTAGTTAAATAACAGTTGTATAGGTCATAGAAATATTAATTAAAATGTCACAAATGCAATTATCTAGTTGTTGTTAATGACTAATTAAACCAATTTCCTATTTTGTTCAAAAGTTCAGAATTAATAATTAAAATTTACAAATCAGTTTAGGATTCACTAAAAGCTAGTTAATATTTCCATTATTAATTTAAATAATATTCAATGAATTATCTGATAATTCAATTGTACTAATGAAGAGTTAACGTTAATAAATATTAAACTAATTAATATTAATGAAATAAATGATTTTATTATTATTAATGAATAATTAAAATGGATTATCTTTTTAAATGATATTTATCAACTAAATAATTTTATACCTTAATGGTTAATATCTAATATTCAATATTTATTTTTATTTAATAATTAATTATATTAAATAGTCAATCAAGTACTAATTTATTTATTTGTTTAGTTGATAACTAGAATTTAAAAGGTTAAGTTTCAAAAAGATTTAAATGATTAGTAATAATTATTTGACGGAATTTAGAATTAAAATAATGACCAATGAATTAATTGATTATTTAGTAGAAAGAATGAAATAAAAGTGAATATTCTTTTTTAATCAAATAATTCAAGAATGTTAGGTAATTATAAGTGGGTTTGCAAGTGGGTAGGTGAGGAGGTAATTAATTTGCTAGTTAATTAGTTTTCTATTTACCTATTTAGTTATGTGTGTATATAAATATATAATTAAAAAAATTAAAAACATGCCCAAAACACATGGGCGTAATTTTTTAATTGCAACAAAATTTGCAACTAAGGTGCAACTCAAAAATTTAACCCATATGTTTTATTTTCCTTTTTCATCTTGAAAAATATATAACAAAAGTGCCTTTTCTTACGTTTTCACTTTAAAATTCATGTGCCATTCGGGATGAGGTCAAAAAAGCTTAATTTTAATAGCAAAACATAATAGCAAATAACATTATTTACATGCCTATTTTTTAACCCACCTACTTTTGTACCTACCCACCTACCTACCTAAATAGGTAAATAAATAAATACCTAAGTTTTAACTATTTATGTAAATAGGTAGGTAAGTATGTAGCTTAGGCAAGTTATCCTACCTATTTAATTTTTACCTACCTACATATTTATTCAAATAAATATTCATTTGATTTTTTCCAAAATATAATTAGTATGCCACATTACAGATTTAGATTGTACCACATGTCACAATCTAGAACCATTTAAAATGAATGTTCATAATGGATGGCCAAGATCAGTATTTGAATAATTAAAAAAAATTCACCCAAAATTCTTCATACTGTCAAAAGTGGGTTATGGTATCACCAAGTGGCACCAGTACAAGTCATTGGAATTTGATGGCATGGATTTTTTTCAACATTTAAAAACAAATTTTAGTTACAAATGTTATGAGGATGGTCAAAGGATGAACATAAATACATTGACCATATACATCATCTATGGTCCATTTGGTGACATCATGCTAAATCATAATTTGCAACTTGATGTTGGGTGTGATTTCACTAATGGAACTAAAGCAATTTTAATTGTAAATGTTGATTGCAACTATTTTATACTTGCAAATTGAAAATGTAAATTGCCATTTTTCTTCTAATATATTAAGCATATTTGACTGATATTGACGATATGTTAAGGTATTTAGTTTGTTATCATGGTATATATGTACCCATATTATGGGCATATTGGATTGAAAAAAAATCATTTTGATTGTGTATGGTTCAATTACAATATAACATTTTTATTAAGAACATTAAATTATAGTAACGATGTCATATTCATATGATGTAATCGTTGTATTAAACGAACATTAATTATTGATAAATTATTAATATCAAATAATTTATTAGTTAGTATAAAGTAGGAACAAAATAATTTTAATTAATCATTTAATTATAGTTTACAGAATATCAATTAATTAATAAATTAATTCATCTTTATTAGTAATTTTTAAAAAAAGTTGATTAATTAGGTATTAAATCATAAAATGATAGAATGATAAGTCATTATTCCTGAATTATTTGTAATGATTATTTGATTAATTAAGAAATATGAATTAATGGTTGGTTAATTAAAAATTATTTAATTTCTATCAACAAGACAATAAGCTTATAAATAAATAATCTATATCTAATATTTATTAATGAATGATTTTTCAGTAATTTATTAACTATTATCCAATATTTAGTTACTATGAGACAACTAAGTGTTCAAATAATAATTGTCTAATTATTTGTTATTTAATTAATTCTGAAATTATTATTAGTTCTGAAATATCTGAATAATCTGATTTAACTACTTAATCAAAAGTCTTGGTTAATAGCTAATGACCATTAATTGGTAAATATTTAGCCAGCCAATGAATAATAAACAATAAATTCGTCACAAACTAAATTGTCTAATTACTAGTAATGGTTAATTTTAAATGATTTAATATTTAGTTAATAAATTCATAATAATCATAATATTTATTTTAATCTTATGCTTAGTTTATTAATTAGTTAATATTTATTAATCAAGAAGTATGGTTAATAACTAATAAATATTAATTAGTTAATAGTTAGTTTGTTATAAAATAGAAAATAATTAATGATTCACGACTGAAATTATTTAGTTAGTATTAATGGTTTATTAAAACTGATTTTATGTACACTAAGTTAATGAATCAAAATCTTAATAATTTACAATTAATATTCAGAAATTACCAATTAGTTTATTTTTATTTTTTAAAAGATAATCAATTAATACCTATTTTAAAATATTAATTAGTTGATCAGTAGCATTTTGAAAGGTTTATTTTAAAAGTTAGCAATAGTCGTTTTATTTAAGTAATTGAATAAATAGAAAATTATCATTTGATAAGTAATTGCCAAATAATTAGGTACATTAAAAACTTTAATGATTAGTTTGTGATTTGATTAATTAATAGATATGAAATAATTATTTCTTTAAATAATTTATTACTATTGTTGAATTATTATTATGAACCAATTGATTAATTATTGGAAACCATGAAATAGTAATGATCAATTATAGTTCTAAAATTATTAAGATACTTTTTTTAAAATGTAGTAGGTAATTTTGTAAGTGTGTGGGTGGGTAGGTAATTAGTTACTAGCTAATTAATTAGTTAGTTAACTAGTTATTTACTTCTTGTTTTGAAAGTAGGTTTGTTAGGCATGTAACAAATTAGGGTTCAGGGTTTGATGGTACAAATCTAAACCCTTAAAACCTAAACCCTAAGCTACAAAACTAGACCTTAGTGGACAAGTGTCAAATAATGTAAATGTATTTTAATATGATATTAATCCAAGTATAGTCAAAACAAACACATTTATTAGTATCAAACATGCCATATTATCACACTTAGTAAAGCCAAAATGGACATGCCATGTCATCAAATTATTAGTCATAATGGACATACCATTTGGCATCCACATCACAAGTATGAACAAATCAAAACACAACACTTAACATCCACATGATCATTGGAAATTACCAATTAAAACACGACATTTGGCATCCATGTCACCTTTGGACCCTAAAATTCATCCAATCATATCATGACATTTGGCCCCTATGTCAACAATGTGTAATAGTTTTTCACCATGTAGGGAATTTCAAGCATGACGAAGATTAGTCACAAATTATAACATTTGGCACTTACATGGAGTAGCATTAACCTATTTTTCAATTAAATTGGACATGCCATGCATTATGACATATTAAGTAGCATTAACTTACTTTTCACTCAAATCAAGCATGCCATGTTCGTAGTGTTAAATTTTCAATCATTGTCAATTTGTTTGTTTTGCTAATAACTACTTGTCATAATTGATTGGTTTTTTTTTACTAACCCCAAATTTGGCCAATGTCCATTTTGAATTAAATTTTAATAAAAAAAGACATGCAAAAACACAATATTTGCAGTAAAGTTTTTTAATTTTTTTTTATAATGTTGTATGGCAACAAGTCATTTATCCTCCCATGCATTTAATTCATTAATAACACACTTTGATAGAAAGTTGAAACCCCTACAACATATTCATGGGGTGTAGAAAACACACATGACTTAATAGATTCATAATATTTCCAAAATTGTTTAAATACTTTTGATTAATGTAGCACAAAGGTAGTTTCAACACATGTTTGTAGAATAATTGATGAGTTTTGAAATTTTCATGTTAAGAATAAAACATTCTTGAATATTCCAAAAGGTTATGTATCCTTTCACAAAATTTTGTTCATTGAATTTTTTTTATAAAAAAATCTTACAAATAATATAATTAGTGTTAAACATGCCAAGGTATTAAAAATATAAATATAAATATGACATCCATGTACAATAAACTATGCAATAAACAAGATGGATTGTTTTCTTTTAGTAGTTCATATTTTCATAAAAAATAATGATCACCAAATGCATTTTAAAAAACATATAAACTATTTGATTTGATCAAGTTTTATTTATTTAATGACAACTTTATTTTCATTTTTAATCTTATTTTGCAGTGTCAATAATAGTTCTAAGGGTTTCCATAATTGTAAGGATATTTTTAGATTCATACAATAAGAAATCATTAATTTTTAAATTATAAATATATTGGGATTTATCATCAAGTAATGACATTTGTAACGAGGACAATGTTGGTGATCTACCCATATTGATACTGATGTTTCAAGTTGAATTTTTAATTAATGAATTTCTCAAAAAATTAATGAACATTGAAAAGATCACAAACTTAATCGATTATGAATACATAGAAGGATCAGTTTTTTTCAATAAAGGATTCATGCAAAGATGTTTTTATATATTTATGATCAAACAAAATGGATGGTTAAACATGATATTATCCCAATAGATTGTTAGTAACCATTGATTTTTGTCACAAGAAATGCACAAAGTTATTTTTTAAATTTATTCCCATTATGTACATAATTTTGTAACAATGATCAAATAACATTTTGCGTGTATAATATCTCATAAACACTCATAAATCCTCATTCAATTTTGCTGAAAATTGATTTATGAAACAACAAAATGTCATAAAAACTCATAAACATACATCTTTAGCCATATTTGATCAATTTTTTTGGTATTATTACATTTTTAGATTATTTTATCTTTTGATTAGTCTTGGTTAAGTGACTCAAAAAATATGTAAGTTTTTAATGTTTCGGTTTTTTCCTATTTTATGAAAGATATGTTTTCTATGAATATCCTTAGACCATTTAAAATATGTTTTTACACAAAAAAAAGAGAACAAATAAGAATATTGAGGAATATATATAGTTATTTATTTATTTATTTATTTGGTCCATTAATTCTTTCAATCGTTTCTTTTCACATAATGAGGCGAATGCCATGTGTTGTGTAACATTTTAAGTGATTGCAAACCATAATGAAGGAGGGAAAAAAATGTGCATGCTTGAAACATAAAAATTTATGCCAAAAACTACTTCATAAAAAATCACAATCTACATGATAAAAACACAAATTTACAATGTTCTTGATTGTATTATCAACCTACAATCTTGTTTTGTGTTTGAACACATTTTTATTAGATCATTGCCAAATTCATAACATGCTTTCACATTTGTTCCCTCTTGCCTTTAGTGCATATAATTCTCATGTAATATTCATAATTGTAAAAAACCACATAAATTTATACAATTTATAATCTATGAAGCAAAAAATAAAATAAAGAGGAGATTGAGTGTTATGCATAGCATGGAAACAACTCCATCATGATTGTTTCCACATGTTAAATGTAAAATGCATTTTCCCATTCTCACATTTTACATTAACATTTGTTCCTTTATTAACAATTTCTTGAACAAAGTTATTATATTCACATGAAGCCTAATTAAACAACACATATTCATACATCAATGACATGACATGCTAAAATAACTTTGATATAAATAAGTTTCAATCAAAATATGATGCAATGTGTAACATGGAACAAATCCTCCTTATTTGCATTAAGACTGAAAACATAAAAAAACTATATATATATCCTTGTGGAACAAGCAAAATTTCCAAATCTTCTTGAAGTGAGAAACACTAATTTATTCTAACATGAAATTGAGATGTGAATAACATTGAATGCAATTTGAATTTAATTTAATTTAAATTGAATTGAATTCAAATTCAATTAGAAACAAATGGGATACATATTGGTGGAGAATATATTCAAAATCTTCCTATGAATATGGAATTGAGAAAAAAAAAACTTTAAAAAGACACAAATTTGAAAGACACCTTTCCATGCCTTTTCACTTGGGGTTGGATTAAACAAATTCCATTTTCAAATTGTCAAACGTATGCCTACCTTATGGAACGTAGAGTTGTCATACCTAAACAAACTTTAATGAATCATCATCACTAGAATTAGATGAGGGTGCACCCACAAATTTTTAAATTAAAAAACAGAACCACGTTGATTGACCCATCATCAAATTTTTTGGAACAATATAACTGCCCAACATAGAAACCTAGATATGCTTCCTTCCCCCAAAATCAAAGCATAGATATGCTTCTCTTATGCACCCCTTTACACTTTATATACATGCAAGTCAAATTATGGCCAAACAACATGAGATAAAATTGAGTGCTATTGGAAACATCTTGTGGGAACACTTGGGAATGTGATGGGAACACAATGGGTTCACAATGAAAATAGACCCGACCCCGAACCCCCACCTCCCTACTAGTGTTTTTTTTTCAAGATCCTTTTGTTGCTAGACTGGCTCCTTTTATGATGAGAATGGGGTTCATTTTGTGATAGTCAAACTTTTATGGACTAATTTTTTAGCTATATATGATTTTTTTATGGAATCAAGGCTATGGTATTTTCCAATGATAACATATTTAGCTGTGGTTTGCATGTTTAGGGCAACATATTTGGTTATGGTTTAAGGTGTATGGTAACATATTTGGCTATGGTATTTTCAAGAAGGTAGCAGAATTGGCTTTAGGTGTTTGAAAACAATGGCAGATTTGTTTGCTAAATGTGTGGCCATGTTTACATTTTGAAACAAGTGAGAAACACACACATAAACTAAATCTAGAAACATAGACACATAAACATATCTTCCAGGGGAATTGAACCCCGACCTAAAAAGGTCCTGCCCATGCAATAGAAGAGTCTTACACGCACATAAACATCCAACAATAAAAACCCAACTTTCAAACATCCAACCTAACACCCACACAACTTGGAAGGTGGACAATCTTCATACCTAAAACTACAACTTTCACCTACATCCACAAAGTGCATACAAAAATCATACTTGGATTTTTGGAAAAAATACAAATACTTCAAACGATGCCTCTACCCCTTCAACTTACAACATGCAAATAACAGCTAAAAAGAAAAAACCTAATAATCTATCTGGTATTTAATGTAGACTAGCTTCCTTCCATGCTGCAATGGTTGCATCATATGGAAAATTACTAACATTGTAAAAATTATGAGTGAACATGCGCGCACACAAGTTGAGATGTGTGGTTAGTCTCTTACACAATTTATTCTTCATGAAAGTTAAGTTGTTGAAAGTCCTTTCATCCTCAATTGAACCCAAAAGTTACACCATAGCTATTTCAACAACCTTTATGTTCTCACTTAGTTTCAAAACCAAAAGTGGAGAAGATTGGATCTTCAACCACATTCGAGTGATTGGGTTCACATTTGATGGCTCCTGCATCACCGCCTCAACATTATGATTCATGGTGAATCTAAATTAAGAAGCTTGCACATCAAGTGATTGTGAATCCAAAAGCCCAACAACTACAACACCACCCTTGATCTTCTTGCCAACACATAATGCAACCTTGACCTTATCCAAATGTGGGAAGAAGTTCCTGGTAGCATTTTCTTCACACAACCAATATTGTGGGTACACAATGCCAAGAGCTGACATGATTTCCACATTAGGGAATCTACAAAACAATTCAACACACAATGTTGTGGTAGTTTTTGAACATGCAGCCTTCACTAATTTAATCATGGCAAATTGGTCATTCATATTCACATGAACATAAGCACCATTAAAACCTCCAAGGTGATGGAGTCCGTAGTTGTGGCTAACAATGTTGAATGCCAAGTATGGAAACAAGTACAAATCAACATCAAACTCATGTGAAACCTAGGTGAGGGGTAGCAGTTCACTATGATGTTCATAAACAATAGTGAATTCATTGAAAGCATAATCATCGTACTTATAAAAATGATCAACATAAAGTTGGTGTAGCTCGGCCTCTATTGATTTCACGACATCAATGAACTCACAAATAAAAACATCTTGCCTTTGAACATATTTAATCAGTGTGTGCACCATTTCCAACATTGGAAGGATGCATGACAAACTAAAAACTATCTCCAAATTACACAATAGATCTAGATTCTCTCGAGCAAGCTTGCTCTTTGCTACATTGTGTGCATCTTCACAACAAGTGATTTGTACTCTCCTAACACATGTTTCAAAGGGCTCAACATTGATATCCAACAAGTATTTATATTCTACAACAACTTCAAGCCCTTTGTTTTTAATGTTTTTGTAAGGTTCACAAATTCTAACACCTTCTTTGGACTATGTGAAAAAAAGGCATACAAGGATTGTAGCATACCTTCAATGTGCATAACCAAAGATAACTTATTCAAAACCAAGATAGCTAGATTGGTTCGATGTGCCACATAGTGCACACCAATGAAAAATGGGGCAATCTGCTCATTTGTTTGAGTAATCACCCTAGATTGAATGCTTTGAAAAACTGAATCACCATCACATCCAATGCAAATCCACTTGGAAGCCATGTCAAAATTTGTAAGGCCCCCTGTATTTGCCCATCACATCCAAAATCACATAGAGTACGCGGCCAAATGTAAAGTACTAGTTAGAGACGACCAACTTGTCTACAAAAAAATCTCAAAAAAACAACAAACAAAACTAAGTGCCTAAAAAGAACAAACGCCTTAAAACTATAATGGGACAAATGGAGATGATGAGAGGAAAAAAGGTTTTTCCAAAAGTTTTATGTCCCGGGAATTCTACATAAGCCCAACGAAAATATGAACCTAGAATTCAAAGGTGACTTTCTAGTGTTGGTAGTTTCAGCCAAAATAAAGAGAGCGTAGAAAAATTAAGGAAATGAAGATATTATAAATAACTCATATCGTGATTACTATTTTTTTGGGTACCGACTTAGACCATAGTGTATAGTTGCCCTTAATGTTATTTGAAGTTGCACCCACCTCAACCTTTTCAAGGGTCAATAAAATAAGAACACATTTCCAATTATGCATCACATACCCATGGATATTAATTCACTATTGTGCATCAATAATGGTTACTTCATTTACACTAACAACAACAAAATTAGCTTCTAAGATCATAGACAACATCTTGGAGAGGACCACATCATGCATGGCCTTTGCAATTTGCTAGCCATTACTATCTTACTAATGTTTTAGTGGGGTGTTTTTGACCTTCAACAATAAAAACAACTCCCTCGATGACTCATATTCCAACATTGGCCTCCCATGTAGGAAAATATGCAAGATTGTAGCAAACTGTATGAACTTTTTCCGAACACCCAAATGAATCCCTGATTACATTAAGGTCATGACAAATTTTGAATTCCGCACAAAATAAGTCCTCTCATTCTTAGCATGTACATCATCCTTGTAGTAGAAGTAATCCCCGACAACTATGTTGGAACTAGACTATTACCTTACAACAATTGGCATGTTTCTGAAATGTGTCGAGCTTGGGAGCTAACAACTTTGGTTTTCCTTCAATATTGTTGCAAATTTTACACCGGATCTATGCACCCAAACCATCTTCCCCAATAACTACTTCAGCCGATGGAAAACAATAAGCCCATATATCTTGAAACACATGAATCTTTTCATAAGACCTTTGTGGTTTCTTTTCAAGAGGCTTAACAAACTCAATAGGTTCCTTTCCATTTCTCCTGCTTTCAGGATTGCTATTTGAACTAGGCCTTATAGTACTACTAAAAGTCGCTTGTACATTAGATGCAACATGGGGCAATGAATCCAAGGTCACATTTGGTTCACCACTAAAAAATAACTTAAACTTAAAATTCTTCAACATTTAGAGGGGAGCCATGGCTTTAGGAAACCCTAGAATGAATGTAGAATACAAATGTAACACACAAAAACACAAAGAATGAGACAAAATGACAAGGATGAAAGTAAGGAAGAAAGCCTGATCATGTGTTGTGCATTTTGATTTAAACACTTTGATTCCAACCTGTAGTCATTATGCTTGCAACAAACATAATATTGAATAGATTGGTGGTGCTCTTGCCCATTGTGCCCTCCCATTATGTTCAAACTACACCACTATGAACACAATGACAATTATCTTGGCCTTAAACCAATGTCGCCAACAAGAGAAAAAAATCTACACACAAAACATGGTAAAAAAATATCTGTGCACTAAACCCCAATTGGTAAAAAACAAAAAACCTTGAATATATGGGGGTTTTAATTAAGAATAATGTAGCTGGTAAACAACCCCATCCAATGATGGGGATTGGACTTGGCAATCTCAATTTATTCAATGATGGGGATAAGCGATCTAAATCCTATTTTAAGGTAGGTGTATGATGAATGAAAGTTTATTGAACAACAAGGTTCGTGAGTTAAAATTTATTCAATGGTGGGATTGGTAATTGGAGATTTATGGGGCAACATGATTGGTTTACCCAATGATGGAAATGTAATTATAAAGGCGATGAGCCTAAAACTAATGGTGATGGTAAAAAGTAGTGGCTCACTTTCTGCAAGCAATGAAAGATGATCATGGAAGTACACATGGTGACAACAGGTGGCAAGAAGGGGGTTTTTAAGAAATTTTATTTAAAATAAATTCAAAATAAACAAAGGCCATATTGCAGGACCTTTTTAGTAGTTGCATTCTAGTGACAAATTGCCATAAATAAGCTACTAATTTTGTAATGTTTTTGCCCTAACATTCGAGAATATTATTACAAATGTTATATGAAGTTAGATATGTAGGTCATTATCCTTTCATCATTATTTTTACCTTATTATTATTGTGAATATATTTTTAAAAACATTTGTTTTTACCTATGTGATGGAATTGTGGGATGTAATTTGCGAGTTTGAAGCAAAATGTATTGGTTTATGGTCAGTCCAATAAGCTTCAACAACTCTTGACATGCATTGTTGAGTGAATGCATTTGTCTAGATGTGATCAATATGAGATCCATAAATTGTTGTAATTTTTTTAAATTGAAGTTCCATTGAATATTGGTCCATAAAACTTTGGAGTTCATTTGGTTGTGTTGAGTTTTGATCCAACATGTTAATATTGAAATTGCTAATTATTATTAATTTCTCGTGGGACGAGAAATTGGCATTAGATCCAAAAACTTTTGAAGGTGAATTTTGAACATTGACAGGGATAATGTTGAAGGTTTGTATATTGTTATTATATGAATACCCTTTCTTGTATTTGCATTGAATGCTGTTGCAATATACTTAGCCCCTAAAGATGTAAAAGTTTCATGTGATGATAAGGTTGTGAAATTGTCATATATAATCATAGAACCATTTTGACCATTTACACTAATCATGGAATGTGTTCTTGTATCAATGTTCGAAGATGTATTATTAGACATTAATGTGTTGAAATGTGTTTCATTGAGGCACAATATGTGAGTTGTTTTGAGATTGTAATCTGAAAAAAAATCATTTTTATGTAAAAACAATGATCTAGTATTGAGAGAATAAATTAGTACATGCGAATCACGAAATGTATGTGGTTTGGGGACAAGTACATCCCATTGTGCAGTGGTTTGCAATTTGTGCATTTCCATGGTGACACTTGGATTAATTTGAAAAAAATTCACCTACAAAGGTTGTAAAAGGTAAAAAATTTCCTTTTCTTAACATGAAAAAATGTTGTATATGTCAAACCACATTTATAAACATTAGTAGGATTAAATGCTAAATAATCAAATGTTAATCCTTGTGCTCAATGTATAGTGTGTGCTATAGCCAATTGAATGGGAAATTGTGTTTTTGTTATAATGTGAGAAGAATTTGAACCAATTTGAATATCTTTGGATATGGGTTCTATTGGTGTCCATGTAGGATGTATTTCATGTTCATACAAATGTGCATTCTTTATTATGGTGAGTTGACCACATTTGGGATTATTAAATAATATCCATATGATTACTTGTGAATTGAATACTTTAGTTGATCCTTGGAATATTCCATCTACACCATTTACAAGACCATCATGTGTTGCATAATTTCCAACACAAAGTTCAACCAACATATTTTTCTTTACTTGAATCTCTTAGTGTAATCCTATTGTGAAGTTTGCATCATTTTGTAATTGAAATGATTGAAGACATGTATCATCATGTCTATCTTGTGCATGTAATATGAATACATCCCTTTCACTTCGAAGGAAAGTTGATTCATTAGATTTTTACTTTGCTTCATTTGTGTAAAACAAATATGGAAATTTTGGATCATTGGTAGTGTACAAAAACATTGATTATTTATGGTATCCACATCTAATTACAATTGTGTAGTGGTTTGAAATCAGTTTAAGATGTTAATGAATTGTTCATCACTTTGGCGCATGACTTGCTTCAATTCATAACATTTAATTTTTTTCATCCAAAAATTTGGAGCTAAACTATCAATGTTGCATTAATTTTGAAAATTCATGCATCACGAAGTGGCTAAATTTGATAAAAATCCCCAGTGATAATTACATCAAGATTTCCGAAAAAATTCGTGTGAATATGTTTGATTGATCTTAATCAAAGATCAATAAATTTTTATATTTTTTTCCCTATTAATGAAATTTCATCTAGTATTATTAATTGTAATTGGTCATATTTCTTAACTAAACTATCTAATCATTCTAAACTTAATGATGGTAAATATATACAATTAAGTGGTATAGAAAAACTTGAACGAATTGTAGTCCCATCGATGTTAAATGTTGTTTTTTCAATATAGGCCATGAGTAAAACTTTCTTTTTTAAAAGGTCTGAATGAGGATGTCTATTATAAAAACGTATCAAAGCTTGAATTAAAAGCATTAATGTGAAAATTTTACTTGTACCAGCACCTCCAATAATGAATAAATGAATTGGTTCATTTGGATTTTATTTTTTTTGTACATGACATCATCAAAACATAAATGTTGTTCATTATTCATTTTTTGAAGTAATTTTTGTGAAGAAAACCCAATATTTGCATTATAAAATTTATCCATATGTTAGTGTCATTTTTTCTTGTTAACTCAAGATCATGTGATTCTATGTTTTTTCAATTTATTGTGTATGCATTATTATTATCAAAATTAAATATATATTTTTTGCTTAATAAATTGATTTGTATTTCATGCATGTTATATGTCGCATTCCATGTGGAATGTCACCTTTGAGAGTATGTTCATTATCAAAGAAAAGAATTAATAATAATAATTGTTCTTTATAGTATTTTTTTGGGTTTCAATGTTCATTATAATGCACTTAATGAATTTAAATGTTCTAGATGCATGGTACAATGGTATAAACAACACAATATATGCAATTAGTTGTGTTGACATTTGTTGAACATTAAGAAAAACATTTCCCATTTTACGAATGCAAATATGTGCTTCAATTTTATTTTCATTACAATTAATAATTATTTTTTCAACTCTTTTGTTATTCTTTTATCTATTTATGTTAGATAAGATGTGCAATAACTAGTTGCAACATAAGGGTCAAGTATGAATTGAACATCTGTGCTTGCTTGCCAAGAATTTCCAACATGAATACCAAAAGGATTTGGTCGTATGTTTATACATAATTGTTGGTTTTTAAAATGTTACTCGTAGTGCATTGATGTGTGTCTCTTTATCTATAAAAAGTAATTTTAGTAATGTGCTAAATGACATAGATGTTGTTTGTAATAAATTATATTAAGTTCCTCAAAAATTCTTTTGTTAATTTCACCTAAATGAACTTTTTTTGAAAGGGTTAAGATTCCATTGGGAATGGTTCAAGAATTTGTGTTTTTTCCATAGGAGGCCATGGAAAGTTAAATCAACAAATGGTTTGATTTTTCTTCCTACAAGTCTTTTTGTGACGATGTGTTTGAGCTTCATGAAAATTGGGTGCTCGTTTATTATTATCACATGATATATTTTTGTCCACAAAGTTTTCAATTGCATTGTTTGAATCCAAACCATAGATTGATGCATTTGCAACCTACAAAAGCCCATGGTCATGTTGACTTCTATGACTTTGAAATTCAGTAATTGAGATTTTTTTTAATAAATGCCCAAAAATGGAATTATCTTTCATACACAATGTACGAAAATATTTCATACAATGATTATAATGTTGTGCACATGTAATAGGATCTTATTATATAAAATCTATAACATGTTCGGGTTCTAATTTGTCAAAAGGAATGTTAAATCCTAATTTTTTACTATTTAAGTCACATAAACATTTTAATTAAGGAAGCCATTTACTTTCAACACTAGTAAATGTAACAAAAAATGTTGGGGGACCTAATTGTCAAATCATTGCGAAGACATCTTTTCTTAATTGACTTAGATATTCAGGTGAAGTACATAATCCTGAAAGATCCATGTATCCTAAATTATGATATGTAAAATAACATCCAAATTTGGTTTATTTATGGCATCACATGTTTAAAATTAACATCCAAGGAGTTTCCCTTTACGTATGTGCACCCAAGATGATGAAATAATGGAATGAATCAATACTTTAATAGTTTAAAATAACAAATTTAGTATATGTGTGGCAAAATTATGATTTTTATGTAAAAATTCCTATTGAGTATTCATTTGATAAGACATTTTAATTCCTTGGTTGCTACGAGGTTGTCCAAAAAAAAATGTAAAAAAATTCAATTCTTCGCAATGGGGATTTTGAAAAAAGCCCAATGGTTTGAAATCTTGGCCCAGTGCCATAATTACAACATTTTCAAAATAATCATATATTTGTTCATAAGATAATATGTTTTGCACCATTGTATCTGTCAATATGTCTTATTGTTCTTCTTCAAATTTATCTTCATTATTATGGTCATATTATTCATCATCATCTATGTCACAAGAAACATTAATATTGGTTTGCATTGATAATGTGAACATATCAAACCAACATGGATGAATTGTTATTCTAGAGTTTTCATATAATGGTGTGTTGATAAGATCATGTAATGCCAACATAATGAGGTTTGGATGGACATTACTTATTAAATATGTGATTTATATTCCATTTGTTTTTTTAATGATAGACAAATTGTTGTTTCATCATGAGGAAGACGAGGTAATATTGATTGGGTAAAATTGATATTGGATGGAACATTTATAATATTTCCTTTTATGTTATATTGTCCATAACCTTGGAGTTGCCAAATTTGAACAAATGTTAAATGAGGTGATACTAATCATTCTTCTAACTCAATTTTTTTTTTTATAATACAAAATCTATGTCATTGTTCAATTTAATATTTGTAGGAACTAAAAGCTTTGTTGTTTTATTTTTATTAAAAAAAGAATAACAACTTTTACACAATAATGGATTTTTTTTCTTGAGGTGGGACATGTAAAGAATATTTTTGAATCATGGATTTTAATATTTTTCTTGTTTGTTTTTTAAAGCATAATCGATGACAACACACACATGGATGAATGGGTGTATCCAATAATTGTTGAAAATATTTATCATGACGAGGTGAAGGATTTTCCAATGTTGTCAAAATATTTTCATATATTATATTTGAAATCAATCTATTATGAACATTAATAGTTGAAGATGGTTGTTCAATGTGCGATGGTTCCACAAGGTTATTGCATGTCAATATGTCAAGTTGTGGATTTTCATGTGAATGTTGTTCAAGAGAATGTGTTTGTGGAATGTCATTAAGGGCAACATTTGTATTTGTTGATGTTTGTATGTTGTTTAAACAAGAGTTAATATTTTTTACAAGCTTTACATTTTTTTTATGAAGGTGACGTAAATGAGAATATATTTGAGTGAATCTTAATTCTAAGGTGGAGTTGTTGATAAGAAATTTGTTTACTATATCTTTTAAAGTGGAAGATGGAAATGTAATCATTAAATTTCATAATTGTTCATTCTGCATGGGTTTCCAATGGAAAAGTTTAGGTTTTTCAATCACATTTCTATGTGATACTTCAAATTTTTGTTTTTGTGGGTGCATGTTATCATCATTTCCATACGAAAATAGAGATCATTTTTGAGCTCGTTGTTTAATGCACATTGTTGTTGGTTGGTTGGTATGTTTTGTTTGTGGTAACATGTTTTGGTCTACTTCCCATCATGCATTGTATAAAGTGATTGGTTCATAATGCCCATTTCTAGCATTTACCATGTCATCTTGATAAAGTAATTGTAATGTGTTATTGCTTATGAAATCATCACCCGCTTAAAAACATATCACACAATTTTGTTTTGACCAAACATGGATGGGCCTATGTAAATAATTTTCCAAACAAAATATGGCATAATTATCACCCCATAAACCTCATGAATTGGCACTTATGTTCATTTTTTGAATATAGGTTTGTAAAGAATTTATACCATGATCTTCATACAATAAAGAAACATTGAAATGAATATTAATGAATTCTTGAATTTGGGGGTTAATGGGTTGTTGAAGGGATTGTGCAAAATGGGTCATGCATTGAGTTTAGATTTGAAGTGAAGTTTGGGAATAATGAAGTAAAAATGCTAAATAATCAAACAAACAATCACCATGTGCAAAAAAGATACTTTTCAATTTGTTGAAGACGGTGATCATGAAGCACAAGATCAATGTTCATTATTTAGTCAATAAAAAAAAAGGAAAATTACAATATTCTTGTGTTTATGTAACTTGATTAATTGGAGAAGCTTAATGTTTTTCAACAAAATAATACAATGACAAACCCAAAATAAAGTTTAAAGTTAGTGGCTGGAAAGCTAATTTAATGTTAATTAATTAATGGGTGAAGCAAAACTAAGAAAAAGAAAAGGGAAGATGTTGAGGTGTAAAAGGAAAAAAGAAAAGAGAAGCCTAGTTCACAATGTTAGCTAAGTAATCCTTGAGAAAAAAATAGAAAAATAAAGAGAAAAAAAGGGGAAATGGCCCACTACTAACTAGTTGATACATTACCAAATGCAATATTCACCAAAATGCCATTAATTTGGAGATATCAATTTCACAAAATATTTTTGAATTCTAGTGATGGTATAATTTTTGGGCAAGATAATGGAATATTGGTAAACACAAAAATTGGGGCGATAAAAAAAATGCCTAAACAATAAAGATAATATGGAATGAGGTATATGGTGGTATGTTGGTATGTGGTATGTGGAATGTGGTATGTGATATGTTGGTATGTTGGTATGTAGAATGTGGAATGTGATATGTTGATATGTGGTATGTTGATATGTTGGTACGGTGATAGGTATTGAAAATGTGAATGTCTTTGTCAAATTTTTGGTAAAAGTTAGAAATGAACTAAAAAATCAGCAATAAGGAAAAAAATGATCATATTGAAACTTTAAAGGCATGGCCTTACAATATGTAGTAAAGACCTACCTACATACAAAAACAATGAACCACATACAAAATACAAACTATCTCAATGAAAGCAAAATCCCCAAAAAGTTCAAGCACAAGAAGAATCTCCGACAACTTCTTTAACAACCTTTACAACTTCTTGAGGTTGGAATTTCTCATTATATCCAACAAGTTCCCCAATTGGACTCAAGTGGAAAGCACCAAAAACTTTCAAATCTCCAAGGAGTTCAATCATACACACTCTTTCATTGGAATACTTTGTTATAAAATCTTTTTCTTGGAGTTTGAACAAGGGAAACAACCAAGGAGTTTTGACATGGGAAATGCATGGTGGACCATCAATAACCTTAATTGTGGTATTGATGTGAATATCAAAAGTGCATGCTGCATCAACTTTACACAAGTTGCAAAAATATAACTTGTTAGAAGGCTATCGGTAAATATCACCGAATTTGCACTTGGAGCAAACTCATTTATAGGGTAGAATGGAAGGATTTATGACCGTTAAACACCCATCAACCTAATAAAAAAATTAGGTGTTCAAAAGTTGAATATCTTAAATCAGATCATATCAAAATGTAACAAAATTATAACAAATTAAAATAGATTAATTCTAACATATTAAAGTATAATGAAAAAGACTAAAATGAAATTAACCTTGTGGGTTATGGCACAATTAAGTTTGATATGGAAATTGAACACCTTTTTCAAATTTTTTTGCAATGAAACTAATAGTAGTGGGATAATGATGGATGAAGCGATGGTGAGCAAATGCACATCACCCTTGTTGCTATAAGCAATATTTTTCATGATGCAAAATGTAAATATTCCTTTCCAAAATTGTTCTGCCAAATCATGGAACTTAGCACGAAATGAGGCAACAAAACTCACCTACACCAAACAAATGCAACATAAGTTCAAGTTGGAAAAAACCAAATGAAATGTTTTTTTAAAAACTTGATTTTCAAAAGCTTACAATTTGAATGTCTTTTGGATTGCTCTCATTAACAACTAGTAGGTCAAACTTGTTATCAATCTCATCATGCACTCCAATAACAATAAAAGCAATGGTGGTTATAACAAAAGGTTGAAGCATGTGGGAGGAAAAGTTATGAATGGTGTCTTTTCGCAAAAAGTGCAACTTCATAAGAGGATCAAATGTTGGAATGGTTGTCACTTTTGTGGTTGTGGAAAGTTGAATCGTCCAATTAGAATCTCCTTTGTCATAATCTTTTTTGGCTTTCATAGAAAAGTTTTCTAGTCGTAAAAATCAACATTTTTTTATGAACTCAGCATGTGTTTGATCAAACTTCTCTGATGTTGATGGTGATTGTGGTGGTACATATAATATCAATGACATCTGCATGAAGATATGAAAAACTCACATATTTAGAAAGAAATGTAGATGAAATGGATGAATTGCCATAAACATTCAAAACCAAACATTCAAAAACAACATTACAAACTATATGATCAATGTCTTCCACTAGAAGAACTAGACATTCATCTATTTTTTCCATTTGGACCTTACCAAATCAAAGTCTAACACTTTCAAAACAAGAACTCTACTTAAGCACAACAAGATTGAAAACATATAAATGTGTTTGTGAAGAGACTGAATGAACCTTATTTCGGAACCATTATCTTTCAATGGGTCACAATTTTCAACAAAAAGTCATTTAATTGTCGTAGATTGAAATACAATTCAATGAAGGAACCCTATGTAGCCACTCTAAAAAACCCTAAAAAACCTTGGGCGACCGTAATAACAAAAAACCTTAAATGATGACCCTAACAACTAAAAAGGGGGAAAAATCAAAATCTATGACTTGGAAATGAAAAATCCTTTGAAGCGACCCCCTATTGGAGTGAAAAAAAAGTCATTTGAAGCGATCCCCCCATTAGTGGTGAAAAAACAAATCACTTGAAGTGAACCCCCATTGGGGTGAAGTGACCCACCATCAGTAATGAAAAGAAAGTGATTAGAAGTACCCCATTGGACATATAAGTGAAAAAACAGGTTGTGAAAAAACATTTCATTTAAAGAGACCGAAATTTTCTTTTTCACGTGAACTAACCTCATTGGTTGGAGAAAAATTTGATTTGATCCCCCTACTTAAACAACCAAGGCTATCTTTTTATAAGCAATATCCTATGTAGTAACCTAGGAGATTTGAACCCACACCCTCATTCTTGTTATTTGTTAAACTCTTTCAATGTATATTAATGAACAACTTTATCTCAAGTATGTTATTGTGCATTTGTTTAAATTTTATTCCATTAAATCTTCACAATTTTGTTTTGTGAGCTTAGGGCATTTTTTTTTAACGTCAAGTTTGGGGGTCTTAAGGTTTGATCTTGTTAATGTGGTTAGTTTTTTGTTTTGTTTTTTTTAAAGTTCAGGAGTTTTCAAATTTTTTTCTTCTCATTTTGGGTGTCTTCATTTTATTTTTTGCATCGGGGGATGGGGTTTTTAAATTTTCATTTTGGCCCTCTTTTTGTCTTCCTTGTGATGGTTGCAACCATCCCTTTTTAATTGTGATATTTGTTTCAAAAAAACAATTCGTTTTGTGAACTTTTGGGGAATTTTTGTTTTAAATTTTTTTTGAGGGTCTTCAATTTTTCTTCTTGTCTTGTCATTTTGTGGGTTTTCAAAAAAGAATTATGTGACATTTCACAAGGGGGGAGAAGTTCCATAGTTTTTAATTTTTCTTCTTGTCATTTTGGGGGTCTTCAAATTTTTTTTTTGGTGTGAGGGGGGGGGGGGGGGGGGCCTTTGTT
>Ga0116227_10004818_pt1 | contig 29009 bp, 19 predicted proteins | sample S1TSphgellanicum_FD_89693 | JGI IMG/M metagenome (GOLD analysis project Ga0116227, IMG submission 89693) | Host-associated microbial communities from peat moss isolated from Minnesota, USA - S1T2_Fb - Sphagnum magellanicum MG | ecosystem: Host-associated > Plants > Peat moss > Unclassified... | reverse complement strand
ATTATATTTTGTTTATTTTAAAAAAAAAAAACAAAAATATTCACTTTTGAGTAGGGGGGTGGTGTGTGGGTGTGTGCTGGGGGGGGGGGGGGGGGGGGGGTTGGACAAAGGGCCATTAGGGGGGGGGGGGGGCCATCACTCAAAATCCATTTTTAATTATACTTGAAGCTTTACTCACATTCCATTCCCACATGAACTAACTCACTTTTTCTCACTTCTATAGGATGCTTATCCCTTTGGCACTAGTTCCAAATCCTTTGACAAATTCATATGATTTGTTTTTGTTTGCATATGGATTTGTCCACATTGTACACATAGTTAATGGACAAGGGTGGATGTGTAAAATATATAATATAGGTCATAGTTTGTGATACATCTTCCTTGCAGGCTTAATTAATTATATCATAGATAGAAAACAACAAAATCTTTCTTTTGGGAAGTAAAGCTACTGGTAAGGATTTCAACCTTTTGTTGAGAGATCATGGGTTCAAAACAACTCTACTAACAGCAGAACATGTGAGTACCACAGAAAATATTTAATGTTTAGCTATGGAAAAATAGTATCTTCAAAAAAATCCTCTTTAAAAAAAAAGCCAAAATCCTTCAAGATATTATTATAACTCTTATAACTAATCTCAAGTTTCGACACAATCTTCCAAAATATCATCTTCCAAAATTCCTCATAATTAAAAAAAATTGACCTACTATTATTATTATTTACCGAGGGGCCAAAATCCCTTGAGCTACTACTATACTCTATAATGAATCTAATAAGCACAATATCCTTCCGTTCATAGGCAAGGCCAACAAAGTTATTGGATATAATACATATATCTAGACCTTTTGGGTGGCATGTTGTTGTTTTTGTGAGGAGAGTTGACAACATGAAAAGATGTTGTCTCTCGAAGAAATATCCCATGTAAACAACACCACATGGGGTTGGGGGGCGCGTGTGTGTGCGCACACACATGCCCACACACACACACAATGTGTCATCAAGCATAGATTTTTCTAGATGTGGCCAAAGTTAACAAAACATTGCATGTGTTAATGTGTGACCTACCAAGGCAAGAAGGATATTGTGTTTAGATTCATTATAGAGTTATAGTAGCTTAAGGGATTATTATTATTGTCCCTAGACAATAATAATAGGTCTATTTTTTTTTTAATATGAGAATTTTTGAATCATGATATTTTTGGCTTGTGTTGAAACTTGAGATTAGTTATTATATAGAGTTATTATTAATAATATCTTGAAGGATTTTGGGTTTCTTTTAGAGGATTTTTTTGAAGATTATAGTTTTTGCTATGGTGAAATATTTGAGTTTCCATAATTCTTCTTTTTGCCTTAAGATACTTTTTAATGTAAATGGCAAGGCCACATTGTGACACACCCCTTGTTCCATATGCCCCCACCACAAAGTCCCAAATCAAAATTGTAAAGAAATTGTGTCCCCCCCTTCAAATTTGCACTTCCATGACGAGGCTGCCACTTTCCACCTCACACAAGTGGATATTTTCTTCAATAGGGAATTCATCCTTTCCTTATCATACATCCCTTATTGGTTCATCTCAACCTGGTGTACGTGGACATCCAGCCGTCAGATCATCCTTTCCCAGGCCCATGTGGGTAGGGATGGATGGATGGATGGGTGGGTGGACGGTGAGGAGGTTTCCTATCTCCCATCCCAAATTGGACACGGTTTTGGTCCCAAATTAGGTTGGGCTTGGTATGAAAACCAAACATATGTCTAGTTTAGAAGGGTTTTTTATCATCAAAACCATGCAAAAAAATTATTCATTAACACACCACGGATTCAAAAAATGTACAAAGGAATACAAAAAAAGGAAACAAGCCTCAGTCCCAAAAGGGAAAGTGTGCTAACTTGACGACCTTTTCAATTCTTCCTCTTTTTTTTCCTAATATCTTTGTACATTTTTCAAATCAAAAGATATGATGGCTTGTCTACCAAGGCAAGGATATTGTGTTCAAAATCATTATAGAGTATAGTAGCTTAATGGATTTTTGCCCCTGGGTAGTAGGTCTATTTTTATACAAGGATTTTTGAAAGATGATATTTTGGCTTGTGTTGAAACTTGAGATATTAATTATAGAGTTATAATAATATCTTGAAGGATTTTGGTTTCTTTTAAAGGACTTTTTTGAAGATTATATTTTTTGGATGGTGAAATATTTGGATTTCTATAATTATTTTTTTTGGTCTTAAGATATTTTTAATGTAAATGGCAAGGCCACAGTATGACACACCCCTTTTTTTAAACAATTTGCAAGGTTTTGTTATAGAAACACAACCCAAAGAATGGACCCATGGGAATGAGACCCAAAGCTGGAGGAACTTTACCACCTAATGACACACAACTTAGGTACCTTGTAGCACCATTTTATTATTTAAGACCCTCAGGGAAGAAAAAGCAAAGGAGCTTCCCACTAGGAATCAAACTCAAAAAGAAACTCCTCTTTAACCTAGCATACTCAATTCTACCTTGTTAGATTAAATATTTAACTTGATGGTTTTTCAATACTTTGATGGTAATCAATATTTAACTTGGAGCTTGAAGACTTAGTTGTTATGATCTATCCAAATAGTCCAAAGCAAAAGACTCTTCAAGCATCACCAAACATTTCTAAATTGCTTAAATTTCTTAGGTAGGTCCTCACCAAAAAGGTATCAACCTATAGATAATCCCATCCAAGGACAACAAAAAAAAAGGGGGGGATACATCCTAGCCTATTCATAATGGTTACTATGCATGTCTTGCTTGACTACACTCAACAAAATTGTGAGGAAGAGGTTTTTCAATGTGTAAATCACAACATTGTAGTATCAATGAATTAGTTAATCGTAGCCCTCCATGTGTTAACAACAATGGCCTTGGGATATAAGGACCATATGAACCCACTTTCTTTATTAGACCTTCATGATGTCCAAACTTTTTTTCCAAACAAGTAGAAATGTTCTTGGGAGAACATCTTGCCACTTTTGTGCAATAGGTTTCAACAAGTTGTCTTGTGCCTTGACCAACTTTCTCCTCATTTGCATTGTAATATATTCAAAATTTAAACCCCTTTAATGACTTTGACAACTTGGATTGGTCACCTATGCCCTATGAAAATTATGGTCAAAAGATCCACATTAGTCACCTCCATAAGCCTCTTTAAATGGCTTCCAACTATGAAAAATGGGATATTTGGTCTAATTGTTCAATTCTCAATCTTGGTATATTGTAAGCAAAACTCGTCACATGCTTAGAAAACAAAAGATTTTTCATCTTCTCCATCAAACAACACAACCCACTCTTTAACTCTACACATAGATTCCCTTCTCTCCAAAAAATTTCCCCATTTGGTTTCTAAGCTCACCACCATCTTTGAATAGTTCACAATTCCTACAAGTCTTAGTTTATATCTCTCCACAATCACATTTTTTTTCAATATATATTTTTTGATTTGATATTAATATTGAGAAAAAATATGACCCATATCATAATGATAATAATTCTTTTGAGCATCAAGCCTTACATTATAATCAAATGTACAACTTTGTTTTTAACCATTATTACAAAGTTTGAAATGTTATAATCATTAATTACGTCTAAAATCATAATTAACAACATCCAATATATGATTCAGTAATGTACACCTTAAATGATTAACACATGTGACCTTTCTTGTGAAATGTGTTGAAGCTCACAATAAATTTGAAAGCATTTGACGAAAGTTTGAATAATTTAAAACACATTCAATTTTAAACATGTTAAAAAATATTGTGTCAACAAATGTTTTTGTGTATAAAAAAGATTCTAATGACATATTGAAATGATTTCAAATTCATGATATTTTAACTTCTTGGGTAGACAAATATAGTTGTAAAATACGGATAATTTCATTATATATATATAATGCAAGTATATATTTTCATTACAATCTACAAGTGTTTTGACTATTTTTAGAGTAACACAACATTTTGTTTCATTTGTTGGAACATTTGAATCCAATGATTCCTATAAAAGGAAAACATTTTCCAATATATAATGAAGAAATAAGAAAACAATTTGACCTAAATGAATGATTTCCATCAAAATTAGTTGAAATACATATTCAAGTGTTTTTGCATATATCTTATACATCACATTAAGCAAGGTTATAGGTCTCCAATCAAATAAATCATCCACCTCCCTTACCTTATGTATCAAGGTAATAAGATGGTGTCGTTGGGAAGTGACCCTCTTTATATTAATGTTTGGATCTTGTTAAAATAATTATCTCTTGTTACTTCCCAATACATTGTGAAAAAATTCATGACAACCTTGTTGTGAATTGGTGCCTTGTTTCATACCATTCTCTTGGCCACTCACGTGAATTCATCTTTTGTGATTGGGGTTGTGAATTTGTCATTCATAGGACTAGAGAACTTTTAAGATAAAAAATTCAAAATCTTTTTCTTTAATGCCTTGTCCCCTTGAGATTCCTCTTTTAAATCATATAAGTCCTAGTAGAAATTAGAGTAGACTTGATTGAATTCTTCAAGGTGTGTGGATAAAGAACTATCCTACTTGGGTAATAGTAAAAGATTTTGGTCTTTCATGGATTTGAGCAAAAAAATCTTTCCATCCATGACAGTAGGAGGTAATGCATATTTAGATTCTCAACCCACACAATAAAGGTGGACATAATCTAGAAAAGAGGGGGAATAATGTTAAGGAGTTTAAATTTCTAGACTAGGTAGTTCCATAAGCCTCTTAGTAATTAATAGTTACTAGTGATAAACTTACCATCCTTTACCCAAAGGGTGAAGCTAACCAATGGGATTAGGTAACCTAAGTTAGTGAGTGGTTTGGGGGTAATCCACCCAATCATTTAGGAGATTTCTAAGAAGGGATTAGGATAAGGGCCTTATTTTCTAGGGGTCAATGTGGGCCTTGTGTGGTTTGTGGGGAAGAAGGATTAAAGGAAATGTTAGGAGATTTCTAAAGGATTCAACACTTTTATAGTGGGACGTTGGAATGAAGGACTTTCATGGAAAGGTGTGTGAGGAATGGAAAAATGTGTATGTACTTGGTGTGTGATTTTAATGGAAGATGGTTGAAAGACTTAAACCTCTTGTGTTGTATTTATATTCTATTAGAAAGTGTGGAAAATAAAGTAATTGATATTGTACAAGTAGGATGTTGCACGTTTTGAGATGGTATTTCTGTGTTTCTTTTAGGATAGAGAATAACAAGACATACCACTTGGTAGCCTTTGGAACATTAAGTTACTAGTTGTCACATGAGAGTAACAACCAATTTTTGATGGTGGAAAGTAGGGGGGGAAAGACTAGTAAATAGCTACTTGCAAACTAAAAGGTATTGTTGTAGGCGGTAGACATGTGCTATGAAGGAAGGTTGTAGTCAATAGAGAGTAAAAGGGGGACCTCTTGAGGTGTTGCAAACAGCAAGCAGAACCATTAAAAGACCTTCAAGCATGGGAGAGGAGGGACAATAGTGGTAGAAGGTTTGTAGACCCCACTTGGCAACATCCGGGGGTGTTGAAGGTGTTCCAAAGCAAGGGAAAGTAATTATTCTCAGGTTTTGATCATTTCTCATGTTACTTTTCTTTACTTTTTATCCATACCCCTTGGATTAAACTACTTACAAAAAGGTAGCTCTATTTTTGGACAATAGACCTTTACTTTCCTCATTCATCTTTGTATGACTTCTTACTTTCTACTTGAATAATTGTAATAAAGTTAAGTAGAGACAATAAAATAAAAAAATTATCGAGTGATAAGGTGTCAACCTTGTCCCTTTGGTCTTACCTTGTAATTGATGATAATGATTGAGGGCTGCAATTTCACCCCTTAACACCTTTGTTCATAACACCCATTTGTAATTTAGAAAAAACTTATTACATGTAAAGGATTTATCAACATAAAGGTCCACCATGTTGAAATCTCCATGGAAACATCACCTATAATCTCATGGTAGGTTGTGAAAGATCTCATTCCATAAAACAAAACTCTCCTTAGGATCATTAAGCACATAATCATTCAAATATCCTATATCTCCATTAAGAATGTTAGTAAACCAAAACTACAAATTTATTTTTTCCATGAAACAACATGAGTATTTGATTAAATTATTCCATTTTTCATGTAGGAAAATGTGATCTTCCCTTTCTAGCTCCATTTTCATTTGCTTCATGGTTGTACCCATTTTCAACCTATTTGATCAATCCTTTGGCTTTTAACCAAAATGTAAACATTAGTTCTTTGAAACCTATTTCTTTTTAATATATTTATTGAATCATCAAAATGTTTATTGTGGGTTTGCATTGCCTAACATTATTCCTTATTGTTAAGGCTAGATAGTAGTTAAGAATTATTGTAATAACATGTAGCTAAAAATTACTTGGGGTAATAAAGTTGGTTTTATTTAACCTCCCTCGATTTGGGAGGAACTACTAAAGTAGTTAAAAAAATAGAATAGGAAAGGGAAATTGGGAGTTAATTTGGGATCTAGCCTAGTGTTAACCACAATTTATTACACAGTGATGGTTGGTTATTTGAGGAAAACAGTAGGGAGTGCAAAGGGGGGAAAAATGAATAGGTTTATGAAGTATGTGTACTGTGTGTGTGTGTGCGAATGGTAAGGAAAGCAGCAGTAGTAAACCTTGGAATGTCTATAGCAAAGTAGTTCAGGATGTATAATGATGTAGTGTGTGTGAAGTTTGAGAATAAAAGTGAGTGGTGTGCATTGGTTTGAACCTAAAGGCATTTTTCTTCTTCTTTTTGTGTATTCACAATTTTGTTGCATGATTTTCATACTTCCCAAAATGTTTAAATAGTTGTAATAAATGTATCAAACTACCCCAAGCATATTTCTTCCTATTTCATTTTTTTTGTATTGTTGAAATTAGGATAATAAATCATCTATCATCTTTACAATTACAATAATGCGTGTATCTTAAAACCTAGGATCCACATGTAAATCAATGAATTGCCATAACTTTAAAAAGAGCTAGAACTTTCAAATTACCCCCAATAAAGTTATAAGTTGTTTTTTAAACATTTTTGTTGTTGATTGGGATTCTATTGGGTCCTTGGAAATGTGGCTTTTCCACTTAAATTAAGGATTACATGAAGTTCATTGGGATCCTTTTACATTGTACATCATTGGGTTAGGAATTGGGCCATTTAATTTTTTTTCCTCCAACACCCACCACTTTCATAATCCCTTTAGTTTCATGCATTCAATTATTGTCATCAACACAATTTTGGCTTTTTAATTCTTGGGAATAAGTCATGTTGATTACACTTGTTATGTGAAACATATATCCCCTATTCATTGGAAATGTTGTTTGACATTGAATGACTTTTTTGCATGTGGCAATGCATAGGTTAGGGGGTAGCTCAAATGTCATGGACAATAAATTACAAGGGAAACTTTTAGAAGATTCACAAAATCTTTTTAAAATATTCTTAAAAGTTTTCAAAAAGACCAGTAAGGAATAAACTCGAAGGTTTTCAAAAGTTTCCAAAAAGATCCATACAAAATATGTTTGGAAATTTTTAGAAAGATCCTTGAGGAATTAATTTGAAATTTTCAAAAAAAATTCTAAAAGATCCATGAAAAATATGCTTAATTTTTTAAAAAAGATATAAAATTAACATAATGTTTAGAAATTTTTAAAAGATGTGAATTCTTGTAAAATAATAATTCGTGGAACTTTTTTAAAATGTGATTGATAGAAGTTTCTAGAAGTTTAGATAATATAAACTTATTAAAAACATAGTTTGCAAAAAAATTTAAAAAGCTAATGACTTTTTAAAAGCTTCCATTGAATAATATAAAAAAGGTCCAAAGGGCACCACCCCTTAATATTGCTAATGTAAGTTATTACCTTTGTATTTTTAATTCATTTCATGTTTAGTTTGTATCATGTTTTGTTCAAACAATAAAACCATCTAATTTTTGTTCATTGTCAAATTTTTTGGTTGTTAAGTTTTTTAGTCTTCTCCAAGTTGTGTCTTTGTCTAGTCCTTAACAATAAGGTCCAATTGTTAACATCCACAAAAACCTCATCCTCCAAACGTGTTAATTGTCCACCCCAATATCCAACAAGATTTGCTCATGGGTGGAAGCACAGTAAGCCCCCCCAAAATTGTAATCACACGTATAATCTTTTTGCAATTAAATGTTTTGGTAATGTATGGACATCACATCTTGGAGTATTTTGGTTTGTTTTAAGTATATTTGATTAGCTTTAGATTTCATATAATCAATTATTTTGAAAAAATCAACAAACATTGAAAATTTTGAATGTTTGGAGTATATTCATGACAAATTAATATTTGTCACAAAGTTTGAAATTTAAATATATATACTTCAAAACTAAGGTTGTGGATGGAATTTTTGGGTGAATTTTTTTATGGTGTATGATATTGATATACATAAATTAAATCTAGGACAATTTAAAAATTTAAAGTTTTTGGATGAAATTTCATTCAAAAAATGTGTTTTTTTGCATTTGTTTAGTAATGAATGCATAATAATATTTTTTTTAAAGAAAAAACCACAACCATATAAAAAGGAGGAGATTTTATAAATGGTCATTGTGTTATTTTTTCAATTTTCTTTTGTTTGGTAATGTTTCATGAATCATAAACACGAAGCCCTATGGTCATTGAAAAACTATAAATTATACACTCTGTAATATACACTCTATGTATATTAATTTTATCCAATCCTCCTCATCTAATCATTGGATCAAAATTAATTTTGACTCAAAATGAACTTTGAACTCAAAAATGTTGTGGAAATTTTTAAAGTTTTTTACTTGTGTTTAGGATAACCAAAGGATGCCATCAAGATTTTAGCTTATTGTGTACTATAATACTTGTTATACATCACCTTTTTTTAACAAAAGTGGCTCACCTTTAGTGTGTTTTCACCCTCATGCACTTTAAAATACAAGGACAAATGTCAAAACCTAATAATTTGTGATGACAAGGTTAGAATTAAATTCAACCAAGGAAACAAAGTTATAATTGTGTGATGAGGTGCAAATGAAATTACATTTTTAGCAAATGATTTTCTCCCATCACCCATTTGATTAGGTGGGATTGATTGAACTAAAAATCAAGTTGGGTAATTGGTGATTATGGCATTAACTAAGCTTGTTCTTGTTGATTAATCTCCATAAATGAAGAAGAATAGCCCCATAAATAAAAAACCAAGGATGGGGACCCATCCACAAGAAGTACAAGGTCAATAAAATCATGAGGACACAAATCATGGACACTATAAATACACTATTAAATAAAGGATTGTAAATTTAAAAGGCCACCATTAATACATTAATAAATAGATTATTATAAACTAAAACCGACGTCTTTTGCCAAAAATTAGTTAGTGACAGAGGTGCACTTGTTATGATGTGCAAAAGAAATGAAAAATGTTCGTCAAACGTGGCAACACAAGGAATAATTGCAATGGCCTATGCATGCTAAAAACTATGGACACATGTTGTCAATAGTAAGAAATAAACATAAGGGGAATTTAAAAAGACTACCAATGATGAACTATAGTGGCCTAAACACAAAAAATAAAAAATGAATCAAAATGAGAATGAAGAGAACCATGAGTTTTTATGGAAAATGGAATGAAATCATTTCCTACTATGCTTTCCACATATGATCATGTCCTCTCTTGAGCGGTGATTATCGTTCCATGTGTTGTTGTGGATGGTGCACATTGTACCATATCCTGACGATTTGGATTAAAAATGACATTAACACTTGAGAATGATTTTTGGTGATAAGCATATTAATTTATCTTTTCATGTGGAAGGGGAAAAGGTGGGAAACCTTTCTTTGACGTATGTGTGTTCCATTTTCCAAAACAATAGTTGCGATAATGTTTTAGAAGGTATCATAGGATGTAATACACTAATTCCTACATGGGCATTGAAGCAAATGAATACCCAAATCATCAATGGTATGTTCACACTAACAATGTGAAAGATGTGCAACTATAGGATGTGGCATGCCAAAGCATGTATGTAACACTATAAGGATGTGAATTGAAGACAAACAAAATGCAAGTGTAGTAGAACGAAGTATTCACCAAATGGCCACTATGGGACTTGCACAAGATTGGAAACATGCTCATGTGGCATCATAGGGAACATCAACTAAAAAATCTTATTCATGTAGTCAATTTGTCAAAGAAACATGTTAGTGAGGATATGACTATACCACAAGATTCTAAAAAGGGGGGACGTGAAAATGGACAATTTGAAATAAAAATGTTTGGGTATCTTGTAGTGTCAACAAGAAGGGAAAAATGTTTGTTTACATATGTGCCATGACATCAAGAATAATAAAATGACCATCTTGTTATAAACAAATGATCAAGAATGATCAAAGCCCAACATCCCAAGGAGGCGAGGGCAACAAGTTGAACCACTAAAGGAAGGTCAAGCACCTCCCTCAAGAAGCAGGTAAAATGATTTATCAACAAGCCAAATGAACCATTGTTATGCCAAAAGATCCCAACCCAATAACTTTTCCAACGTAACCATGGTATGTGAATCAAACTTGGCATAATGTTACAAGATACCTATAAATGAGAAAATGATAAATAGTAAATAGCATGGTCATTGGGCATATCAAAACAAAAGCATTGCATAGGTTACATGTGGATCTACAAACATAGGAGGCTAGCTATGGTGTTGAAGTCCTCTTAAAATGCCTATGCAACGAAGGACTTCACAAATGGCATAAAACCGATTGGTGCATTTAGAATATAAAAACTTGTGTTGGGTATAAAAAAACATGGAAGAAGTGAAATGGATAGGTCTAATATTTGTGGACACCAAACTACACATTTTGCTAATTGAATGGAAAGTCTTAATGTTACAAACTTTGACTATAACCATAAAAATGTGAGTATTGCATTTGAGATAGGACCAACAATATGCATATCATTGACAAGTAAGAAAAAATCACAAGTAGGGCAAGCTAATGTAATAGGGTGAAAAACACAAAAATGTGCTAAATTGAATAATGTTTCACCCAAAGGATCCCCTTGTCGTGTACTAAACTTGAAAAAAACAACTATGAAATCCCTATGTTGAAAAGCCTACAAGAAATGTAATGGGGATGGGCTTGCATAAAATTGTTAAACAAATGGGGAAAACATATTCAAGGTATCAATAAAAATCATAACTCTTGAAAAATGATTGTTCATGATACAAAATTGAAAGCATTATAAATGTCCATTTGTAATACCACCCAATTTGGATGCAAATGCAACATAACGTGAACCTCATAGACCACCATTTCACACCCACCTTGTGTTGTCACACTAAATTGGTGAAGATTAAAATGTTTCACAAATGTATCCTTCATCTAAATGGCAAATGTGCAAGTGACCAATCGATAGGTCACCTTTCCAATCACAATAGGTCGAATGTTGTCAATTTACTTTTACAAAACTAGTAGTTGTAATACCAAAAGAAAACACAATACAAATGGGGGAACATGACCATAAGCAATGTGCCCACATACCTCAAAAATCAAAGGCACTCACAAAGTCATATGGGATAAAACAATCTTACATAAAAACTCATACACCATACCTAAAGGATCATTAGATGAAAAATGTAGTGAACATGCCAAAACAAAAATAAATGCCTCTCGATCTAAATCACATTTGTCTTTGGATTGGAATCATTGACAAAGGGGGGAGGTCGACATTTGTTGATAGATGAAGAAGACAAAAAACTCTCATGGTTTCATTGAATTGGACCATTGATATGCTTAAAACTCTTGCACACACCATTCCCGCACACTCTCTTACATATGCAAATGCCCTATGCGTGATGCAATCATGCCAAAAAAAATGAAGAAGGATCTAAAACCATTTTGAAAAGTCTCCAAGAAACTAAAGCCTCTACTCTAATCATGGAGGAAGTTGAATCTTGGGAATGTCCTCTCTATCTTCACTCACATGTGTGGGTTGAAAGACTATATCTGATGACACCAAACAACAAGGGACTTATCCCTTGTGCTTTGTGTGCTAACCCAAGGTGCTAACCCATGGGTCTCCTTTTATCTCTCCAGCACCTTGGATTCTTCCTCTTCTTTTCTTTATAGTTTGAAGTGAACCAGTGTTGGGTGGTTCTTGATGTTTGGGAAAAACCTCCCATTTCTGTTTATAACAAAATTTAAATCAGTTGTGGTTCAACCAAGGAAAAGTAACCTAGAATTTGCTCTGGGTTCAGTTCTCACCTCCCCCCCATAACCCAAGAAAAAAATGGTTCCAGTCTGGTTCTAAATATCAGACCCAGTTCTAGGTGTCCTGGACCAAAACTGGTCGTTAACTGCTGGTTAGTCCCCAGTTCTAGTCCTTTTTCTTCAATAAAAAAACTTGATTTTAGTTTCAGTTCAGTTCTGGTTATGAACTTTTAAATAAGCAGCAAAGAACCATCACTTTTATAAAAATACATTTGACAAGTTTTTTTGAATTTATGAAGCTTGTGGTCATATCTTAAAATCAGCTCTTCAAATGTTTTAGAACCGTGGTCAAATATCAGAACTGGGTACTTGATTTTTTGAGAACCAGGGTGATATATAATTGAGAATCACCTTAAGAACTTTTGGGTATCCAGCTCCATTTCTGATAACCACCCAACACTAGTTTTTTGCACATCCAATGGGACATAGTCGTGATGTGAATGTAATGATCTAGCCACTAAAGCCTTCCAAGCTAATCCACATTCTTTTAGCATCATATCCAATGGGACATAGTCGTGATGTGAATGTAATGATCTAGCCACTAAAGCCTTCCAAGCTAATCCACATTCTTTTAGCATCATATCCAATGGGACATAGTCGTGACATGAATGTAATGATCTAGCCACTAAATCCTTCCAAGCTAGTCCACATTTTTTTAGCATTATATGCAACGGGATATATGCAGAATGTGAATGTAATGATCTAGCCACTAAGATTAGCTTGGATTTAAGTATGATGGTACTAGGCCCATCCCCCTAACGAACACAACAAGCCCAACCAGGTGAGCCAACATTCCATTGGGTGATAATGTGCTCTTCCAAGGCCTATTTTAGAGTGTAATCAATTTTAAATTGATGATTTACCTTTCAATCCCATTAAGAGTCATCAATTTAAAAAACCGCAAAACACAAGTAATGTGCCAAAACCCTACCTCATAAACATGAGGACCAGTTTGAGCTAAATCAGAAACTGATGTGCAAAAACTTCAAATTCGTGTTAAAAACTCCTTGGAATTTGCATGGAACAACATGTAAGTAGTAGTTCACTAAGGCAACCATTCAAAACAATTCAAGGCACCAAAATGAATAATCTCATTGGCCATATTTTTTTTCTTTGCATCTACAAACAAGTCTACAATATTTAAGTGTTAGTTTACTAAAGTTAACTGCTCAAATCAATTCAAGGCTCTCATTTTAACAATATAATTCCAATGATGAGTAATCAAAATTAGTATACAAGAGATTTTTTTGGAATCCTTCATATGGTTATCCATGGACCATTCCAAAGACAATTTCAGAAATAATTATCTCATTTTCAAGCTTAATTATTTCATTTCTTTCTTATAATTACTTCCTTTTCCTATTAATTTTCTTAATAACTATTTCCCACCTTTTCTAATAACTGCCTCCATTTTATAACTATCTCATTCTTTTTTCCTATCCACCAACATGAATATGAAAAAAAATATTAAAATGTATCTTTTTCATGTTAATAAAACTTATATTAATTTAAATTAAATTTAGTAGTGATATAAATAATGATGAATTATTGAAAACCATATGAAAACATTATAAGAAAGAAAGTTGATGGTCATTGATAGTGCGTAGCAATGCAGAGCTCAAATTGGTTTTATAAGGTTTGTTTTTCATCCCTTTGCACTATTCCTAGACCTTGCATCATATATTTTCACAAGCTTATAGTATAAGGAGTAATGGAATAGTAATTCATTACTTAACCGATTGTGTAATGGAATTTTTTTGCAAGGTAAAGCCTTGGGAGCAAGGCATTTATGGCCCTGGGTCCTAGGTATAAATGCCCTACTCCCAGCGCTTAATACTCTATGGAATTTTTTTCCAATGTTTGCAGAGGATCTTGCAACAAGATGCCTTGTACAACAGAGCACTTCCTTTTGCTGACTACCAAGAGGCAAACGAACTGTGCAAAGTTCAAACCCTTTTGTTTTCTTGTGGAGAGAGCATCAGTCTGCACCACCATTAACTAATGTAGGCCAAAGGCAAATAAATTCTTAGACTATCTCTCTGTACAGTCAGGTCTTTCCTTGATCTCTGTCCTGGGTTATAATGTGCATTATCTGACTGGAAATCTGCTTCCAAAGGTCTTTTCTTCCTGCAGTTTAATGAACATATATACAGGGCACCCATGTGCACATCTTGCACTCAATGCTTACAATCAAGAAAACCAAACAATTACTGCCAACTATCTCCTGGAGTACCTTTACTATTGCAGCAGTAATTAACTTATATTCAATAAATGCCATTTCTCCTCAAAATCAGTCGCTCACAGTGTTGAAAGTTCTGGAAGATGCTGGAATGGTAAAGATACTATGGTGTTTGTGCTGGTTGTTGTTGCACTTGAGTTGATTCAGTGTGTCAATTGGTGTTAATACCAGTGTTAATAAAGGCAATAAAAACCAAATGTTGAGCCTGGTAAAATGCTGCATATTAAGTGAGCGTAAATGGGCTATTCTTGTCCACTAGACCTGTGCTGGGCATGATTTCTCAATAGGAAGCTCCTGACAAACAGATAAAACATGAAACTTTGTCCAAGCAGACTAGTGGATAGAAAGTTACTTGCTCCACTTGAAAGCACTGGTTTTGGTTAGTGCAGAGACTGACCTGAATATACAGATTCAAAGATCGTGACACTCAGAAAGATCCAGTATTGTCACGAGTGCCTAGTATGCACCCATCAGGTCCTGAGAAGGAAGACAAAACGGTACAAATGGATTGGATCAACTTGAGCTGGTTACCCTAAATGTTTGTTTAGGGATAAGCAAACTAATGGTTGAAATGGGAAGCCCATTTTTGGGAATTCAGTTTGTTGGGTTCAGAGTTCAGACCTGCATCACTGATCGGAGTTCTGATCCACTGCCCACTAAGTGCCTTGGAAATATTGCCTGGCTTATATAGATTGAACACCCACAACTGCACAACCAAAAGAATGTCAAAATACACATGCAAGTATACTGCAATCGACATCTTCAATCTCTGATAGCGCTTAATCACTTATCAGTCTTTCCACCATCACTAAAAAGAACATGTGCAAAAACATAAGAGTTCTTCATTAGACTTATGGAAGAACTCAAACAGCTTATTAGTGAAGTCAGATCTTTCTTACCAGGATTTTGATTTTCTTGGCAGAGAGTAATGGCAGTGATGTCCATGACTAAGAGGTTCTTCAGTGCAACTTCTTGACATCAGACATGATTGAGCAGTGCAGCATTTTCATTCTTTCTTGGATCACTATTGTAAACTCCATCCACATTTGTTGCCTTCAACACAACTTCAGCATCAACGGCAACACATGATACAGGTGAAAATCACATGAAAATCTCATAGATCCTCAACATTGGAGCATTTTTTCAGAGGGATACAAGTCTACTATTGTACATATGAATGTTGTATGGCTGATAAATGAAGTGGGTTACCCAATAAGAAACTCAATTGATTGTTAAAACAGTGTCTCAGCAACTTCATCAGTTTGGCCCAAGCAAGACAAAAATAGAAGTGTTTTGCAGTACAAAAAGCTATTTGGCTGGTAAACGAAATAAAATTTCCTAAAGGCTGTCTACACCACACACATTGGAATTTCCACTCTCCATTGAGGCCTGTAAAGATACGACCATCGTGAACTGTCGCCATCATCCTGCCCAACACCCAATTCATCTACACTCTCACCACACATGAACTGATTTCAACAACAATTTCAAACAGAGTTTGCAGTTTCCATAACTTTCTTATGACTAAATCCTACTGTTGCTTCTCCAATATAAGCTCTCTAAAACAAATCCAACTTAGGTCACAAGATCATATGCCATTTTCCACTGTTATTCTGATCTGGGAGATAGGTTTAATAGGTATCAGATGCGCATCCAATATGGTCTTCTGATGCCTGATGCTGTGCCATGGCTTATATGACCTCACATAAATTACTCTTGCTCTGGTAATCAATTATACAACCCACACTATCCGACAAGCACGATCCTCATGTGATTTCCCATTCAATTTCACTGAATGCGAAAGACAATTGTTGGTGCATGTTGGACAAACAAACACCAGGGATTTCATGTGGTTTAATCAAAGACCATATTTCAACTGCAAGACGAAATTGATTGTCGCCACCTCTTTTGCAATTGAGATCGTAATCTGTTACACCACCCGGAGCAAGAAACTTACAAGATCAGTGAAAGGATGAGGGGAAATTACACCAAAGGAGTACAGTGGAATGGAAATCCGTGTGCAGTAGATAAATTAGAAAGAAGAGTATAAAACATTAATGTAATATAGTTGCTTCTGTTGCCGATTCTGCCCTCAAGGAGGGAGGACTCTCAGGCCGGGACTGGATTTCCACTTTTGACGAAACCTTGTTGACTAAACTTCGACCAGTACTAAAAAGGATTTGTTCGATCGCTGTACTACAGACTAGAATGAAGATACCAGAGCTTCAACCGGCCGCGATCGACCAAATGCAACGTCGTCGTAACCACTGGTTCGATGATGATAATGATAAGGATGCCGAAGGGACAGAGGAAAAGATGAGATGAGATTACAACAGGAGCTTTGAAAGCAAAAAGACTTGCATCAAGAAGAGTTGATGATATTACCTCTTCCTTGCTCAAGAACCTTTCTCTTCCAACATATTACCAACAGACGAAGCTGGGAGAGTCCGTCGAGTAGTCCCCTTCCTCTCTTTCTTTCGTGTGAAAAACAGTCCCGTACTCGAGTTCGCAAGCACGAGATTCTGCTGCGAAGATTGAAAAGATTGTTCAGCAAAATTTGAAAAAGCAATTCAGCAACAAAAAGAAAGAAAAAAGTTCCTGCATCACAATACTCCACAGAGTTTTTTCTGCTGCAATTTGGACTTAGAAATCCACGAAAGAAGTGAGATTTCTGTGGTGGATTTCCAAGCTCAAAGTGGGAGTGCACATCGCGCACAGAAAGCAAGAGCATCCGAAATGGGAAGGAATGGCGGGAAGGACGGCACGACGACGACGACGACGACGACGCACGTCAGGTGTCTTTTACTCAGGGCATTGTTCTTTCTCCTTGGACGGGAGAGATGTAATTAGAAATTCAAATCCGGAGGCCAGAAGAATGACACGTGGAAAAAGACCTAAAGACGATATTACGTAAAGATATTTCTACCCAATCCGGTAGATATTGGGATAACGTGTGCTGCTGGTGCTGCTATTGGGAACAAGATTGGAAAGCCATCGGGGATTTTGGGGAACAAATTTAAGAACGTAATAAATAACCTCTGGGAACTTCTTTCTTGAACGTCAACTCATAGGGTAAAATATTACATTAAAAAAAACCAAAATTTTTAAAAAAAAAATTAGCATTTAAAAATATGTGTCAGGTGAATTTTTTTTGCTTCATTATTTTGAATTTATCCACCCATGAAAAAATGTGTTTAGATTAAAAAAAAACACACACACAAGTTGCTAGGGATGTCATTTTTGAGGTTGGGTAGTGATGATATATTAATCATATTTGTAGACTTGTCATAGGCACAAAAATTACCATAGTAGGTACCTTGGCAACTTCAAACATGTTTGTTGAATAATTAATTAATTTTGAAATTCTCATTTTGACAATTTTTTTTGTTTTGATGATTCAAATTTTCCTTCACAAAAATTTGTTCTTTGAAAAATATTTTCTGAAATTTTTTATTTGTAAAAATTGTATAATTATTGGCAAAGCTATCATCAAGGTATTATGGTATCCATCAACCATAAAATCTCAACCTGCGTAAGGGATAAGATAAATTATAACAAAAAAGATATTAAATTTAAATCCAATCAAACACAAAACATTATTGAAAACAAGGGCACAAAATATGTGAATTTTTTTGAATTGAATGTTATGTGTAACATGAAACAAAAAGATTAATGGTGCATGCACGCTTTGTGGTACCTAACTAGGTGGCATCTAGGTATTATAATAACGTTAACTTAAAAGGTGTCAACACTAAAGTTAATATGGAATTTGATGTGTTAACTAGATGTTAAGTGAAATGTGTAACATCAAATGTTTAAAAAAATATCCTTCATTTTCAAAAATGCACAAAAGCTACAATGTTCAGTTGGTCACCCAAATTTCAAGCAAATAAGTCAATTGTAAGTTCAAGTTTTTCAACATCATTGTTGTGTGTCATCATGTTCCTCATCATCTCCAACTTAACAATAGACACAATCCCAACGTTGCCAAGCTTCAAGCAACACCAAAGGTTGTAGGAGATGGCTAAAGACAAAGGTAACCATGTTGAAAACAATAAAAACAAACTAAACTTGAAAAATCCAAGAATGCACTCAAAAGAATTTGAATGTTGTGAATTGAGAGCTTCAAGGAACTTGCCTTTGAATTTGAACATGGTGACAAAGATGCAAAACCATTCCCTCCTCATGCAAGTAGAGGTTTCAAATCACTTCATAATCAAGCACATGGAGGTAGGAGTAAGCAAGGGTTAAGGAGGCAAAATCTTGAGAGGAAAAAGGCCAATTTTTTCAAACATAATCACATTTGACTTTTGTGACAATGTTCCATGTAATGCAACTACACCAAACACCTACAACTTGTAAAGCGTCTACATCAAACACTTGCGACAACACTATGCACAAACCCTACTAGCCCAACTATGACTACCAAGTTTTTTTGTTAATACATGTGAAGATAGATGAAGTTTTGGTAGGGTTGGAGACTGTAAACCTAAAAGACCGATTTGAATCTACAACTTGAAAATGGAAAAAAATAACACATTTAGTGAATGGAGGTGAGCATGCAATTCAAGATTAGAATGTTATGGCTTATAAAGACAAATGAGGGGAAAATTATGGGGAGTTTAAAGGCATTTTCAACTACATGTCAAGCCTAGAAATAACACTAACTATTGGACCTTCATTCCACAAGGAAAAAAGACTGTCAACCTTCCAAAAAAAACTAACAAATTCATGTATGACATGATTGAGACATTTATGGGTACCCAAACCATGTTTTGTCACCCACACATTCAAGATATAATGTCAACTAATGAATATTTACACCTTAAGGGGGCAACCAAATCTTCAAACAGATCCCATGCAAAAATTTGAAAATCATGTTTCAATTGATGAATGTGACATAATTACGTCTATAATTCAAGTTCATGCAAGTCATAGATGTGCCCAATCAAATCCTTCATCATTTGTTTCACCTAGGACTAGCAATGCATAGCCTAAAACATCTACAACATTAATTGTTCCAAAATCAATTCCTACAAATATACAAACAACAAAAACTCTTCTGATTGGTACTATAAACTAGCCCATTGACTTGGGTTTCCAAGACTCTTTGAATGATCCCTAATGCAAGGTTATCACCAAATAAATAATTTGATTATTTAGTGAAAATTATCAATAAACCTTTCATTATTGGCAAACAAATTATTGGCAACTCTATAGTGAAGAAGAAATCATCTTTAATCAACAATGGAATGGTGGAGGCCATTGAGCATTAAAACAAAAGGTTGGTTGTTGCAATCAACAAAATCCACACATCAAATCTAAAAATTGAAGAATGTTAATCACATGCTCATGAAAAAATACAAGACAAACAAATATAATATTTTGAAATGATGGATGTGAAAATCAATTATATACAAAAGAATATGATGCAAATGATTAGCAAGCTAACACATGTCATGGGCATGATATATGGCAAGGGGAAACCAAATTCATCCCTTGACATAACTACTATAAGTAATATTGCTAATGTAGACCAAGGGTCCAAATAAAATCAGCTCATGTCTACACGATACTATAATGTGAATTGATTTAGAAAGGTAGGATATCCATGTTAAGGGGTGGAATTGTGATCCCTGATCATTATCATCCTTCAAGAAGTAAGACTAAGGGAACAAGCTGAACGCCTTATTATTCTAAAAATAAATTACCCTCATTTGCTTATTTTACTACAACTAATCAAGTAATAAATAAAAAGTCACACAAAGAGTAAAAGAAAGAAAGTAAGGTCTATTGTTTAATAATAGACCTACCATCCTGTTTGTAGGTTGTTCCAAAGGTGCTAAAAGAAGAAAATATAGAAAGGCAACATGGGACATGAGTATAACTAGATAGTGGCTATTCTCCAAGGCTATGCAATACCTTCAATGCCCTTAAATGTTGCCATGTGGATCTACAAGCCTCCCACAACTATTGTCCCACCTTAACAATGCATGCATACCCTTGGGTAACCTTACCTACCATTTGCAACACCCTGAAACACCTCCCCATGCTATTTACCATTTGTAGCAAACTACACCCACTTGTGGCCATTGCTTATCACCTACATTAGTCCCTTTGATCTATAGACTATTACCTTCAAATGTTCCCCCTCTTCCTATTGCCTCATATTGGCAATTACCTTCTTGTGGCAACCATTAATTTATTCTTCTAAAGGCTACCACTTAATATGCCCTCTTATTTTGTATACCAAAAGAAACACATAATTACCATGGAAAGGGGGCAACAACACCTTGTATAATTTTAAACTACACTACTTTCCACATCTCTTAGTAGAATAAATGCACACAAAACACATAAAAGTTCCTCAACCATTTTCCAATAAATCACACACAAATACACATACATTTCTTCACTACTTTCTCCTCTTTAATGTTATAACACACACTTCTCCAACAGAGTCCTCCATTCCAACAAGCAACTACAAAAGTTTCGAATGCCATAGATGTCCTCCAAAACCTCTTCTAATCCTCCTTCTCCACAAAACCACACAAGGCCCACATTGACCCCATGAAAATAAGGTTTGTATCTTAATCCCTTTGTAAAAATCTTTTAGATGATTGGGTAAATTACCCCCAACCACTCATTAACATGAACTATTTAATCCCACTAGCTTCACCCCTTTGGTAAAAGATGATAAGTCTACCACTAGTAATTATTAGTTATTAGGATGCCCATGGTATTAACTAGTCTAGGGATTTATACCCTTTAACAATCCATTTTATTTCAAGGATCTTCACTTTGCTTTCAAGTAGATGTAGATTTTTTTGCAAAAAAACTACTTAAATTACACAAGTTAAATTGAACTTGCACATACATGTGTGGACATTTGATTGTCATACCAAATTCTTATGTTGGAGAAGATATATTTCAAGTTGTTTTACATCACTCTTTTTGTAACACCTCCTTTTGAATTGTGTTAACGTTCTTATGTGCATTGTGTCTTTTTCTTTGTTGATTGCATCTTAAGCTTCTTGATCATTTTTTAGCATGGTATTGTTTTGCAACAACTTGTTATTCTTGTAGCAAATTCCATATGTGTTCCACATCAATCTCATGACGACTAAGGAGTAAGTTGTGTAATATAAGAAAAGTGATCAAATTCGGGACAATGGCAATGTTGATATTTATTTTCCCATGTTATTCACAAAACGTTTTCTTAAGAATCCCAAATGCATTTTTTATGACTAACCTCCTTCTTTTGTGCCTCATGTTGTACAAACTTTCAAGAATAATATGTTCTCCTTCTCTATGTTATTTGCCACAATAACAAAAGGTATCTTTTATCCCTTGGTAAATAAAGTGAAACATCCTTTTGACAACCTATTTCTATATTGAAAAGACCATTATGTTGTGTTTAATTTGAAGGCCTAGACTTTTTCAAGACCCTATAATCATTTACACTACCAAGGAGCCCAACAAAAATATCTATAAAATGCATTCTATCATTAACAAGGTATGCTTGACAAACAACATAACACCCCTCAAATTTACAATAGAAATAATCCTCATTAAATGGTCTAATAAGCTTCACAATGCAAAAATGTGTTCCATATATTGTTCCTTGTACACCAATGTACTATAAAAAGCTTTGAAACCATGCATGACAACTTCCATCTTATCACCAATTGGTTAGGAAATTAGTTTTAAAAACATGACACTGACTATAGCAACAACCTTTCAAATTACCAAATACATTGTTGATTGACCAACATCAAAAAGTTCACTACATGGCAATAGGTAACAACCTTGGGCAAGCTTATACAAAACACAAACAACATGAACTTCAACATGAATAACAAGTTTGTATATAATATCTTCTTTGCTAATGTGAATTTCTACCTAATTAAAAATGTTAAACAAAGTTTGTTTCTTCATCAAGTCAGCCAAGGTCTACCCATCCTACTCCTTTTGCAACACCTCGCACAGGCTTCTGGGTGGCTGCTTGCGCCTGCGCCTCTGTGTTGCCTCTTATGCGCGTCTTAAGGTGAAGCGTTGCTATAACACCCAACTGTTGCGTGACCCCAATAACATGAAGCCTTCCGTTTGGTGGTGAACAATTATTTTGCCCCTCTCCTTAGGCTGAAGTCTACCTGTGTTGAAGAACATTATGGGTTGGGTTGCACTGCTCTTTGTCATGTGGCTAGGGAGGTGATAAGGCTTCATCCGTGTCGGCACCAAGGTTGTGGCGTTTTAGTAAGGGTACCCGTTCCCTCTTCGTTGCCAAGTGCATGACGGTAATTGCTGTTGTCGCGCACCCCACGTCCGTTGCCTGCGCTAAGGTGCAAGTTCTTAAGTGTAGCATGGCAGCAACTATGTTAACGGATGCGAAGTCTAAACTGCACAGCAACAGGCTGGCCATTCAGGGTAAGGTGCAGGTTGGGCACTCTTTTGAGGCCTACCACCTGGCCAAGCGGCTTGTAGAACAGCACAATGGTCGACAATTTATTCGTTAAGCGCCCCTCTTTTCGTCCTCAAGCGTCCTTGGAGGGCATTGAAGCCAAGGTAGAAGAGGCCCGTGCCTTCCTAAAACAACTCTATAACTGCGCTCCCTTAGTTGCCCTGCCGGTTTGCAAACCCCCCACCTACTTTCTTCAACCCCCTAAGCCTCCCCCGAGCCCCCTCCCGCTAGCTTTTTCCCTTCTAGGGGACCTCACCCCTTCAAACCTCCAACTTGCCCAATGCCTGCAGTATCTACTAGCCCCTAATCGCTCGCTAAGGTTGTAGCTACGTTGTGCTCCCTTAGTAACAATAAGGCTCCTAGGGCAAATGGAGTTATAGCAGAGCTCTTGAAGTTTGGGGGGCCTGATGCACTACACTGGCTACACTTGTTGATCATTGCGGTGTGGGAGTCAAGTGCGGTGCCCTCCCAATGGAAGTGTGTTTGCATTGTGTCGTTGCACAAGGATGGCCAGCACATCATGGCATTAGCTTGCTAGATGTTTGTGGCAAGGTGTACATTGCCGTGCTGCGCTAGCACATGCAACCCGCTATGGAAGCAATCCTAGGCAAATTGCAGATGGGCTTTCGTTCAGTTCGCGCCACCACTGATGCCATTTGGGTGTTTCGTAACCTTATTGAAAGGAGCATCACCCTACATCGCCCCCTTTTCCTTTGTTTTGTTGAGCTCAAGAAGGCCTATGATAGCGTAAATAAGGAGGCCCTACGGTTTGCTATTACATAGCAGGGCATTCCGAGCAAGCTGGTGGGGTTGCTGGCAAACATGCATCAAAAAACTCACGCCACAATTAAGGCCTTTGGGGTTGAGTCAGTGGTGTTTGACATCCATGGTGGGGTTTGCCAAGGCTGTAACATAGTGCTAACCCTCTTTAATATCTACCTAGATTTTGTTACCAAGCGGGCCTCAACTGCACTGGGTGCTAAGGTGGGGGTCAGGGTGGCCTTCAAGCACGTCGGCAAGTAGTTTTTTACTAATGCTCAACATATGGACTCCATCACTTGGATTAACTTGTTGCTTTATGTAGATGACATGGTGCTAATTGCGGATTTTGTAGACCAGGTGGTGGCTACTTTGTAGTAACTAGAGGTAAAAATGCAATAGTGGGGGTTGATCATCAGCGTGCCCAAAACTAAGCTCATGTGCGTGTGTGCCGAGGGCAAAGCACCACCCCTCCCCTCCGTGGCCTTGCGAGGGGAGGTGGTGGAGTGGGTCTCTAAGTCAAGTATCTAGGCACCGTAATGTCTTCCTCTAAGGACATTTTAGCTAAAGTGCAGGCTAGGGTGGTGAAAGCTATTAGCACATTTGCCTTGTTCAAGCCCATCCTACTTAACAAGGCAATCAATCTAGGCACTCAAATGGTGTTCTATATGGCATTCATTCCCCTTACCCTTACATTTGGGTGTGAATGTTGGGCCCTAAAGCCAGCCATGGCTAGCCACCTTGAGGCCACACAAATGTTTTTCTTGTGTTCTATGTTGGGGGTCAACCTGTTGGACAAGATCTACAATGTTGAGGTTTTGCGGCGTTGCGATGTGTTATCCATTGTACATACTATCAGTTGATAGTGGATGCGATGGCTAGGTCACTTGGCCCACATGGAGCCTAGCAGGCTGCCCAAGTAGATTTTTCAAGGCAAACTTCCTAAGGGCAAGAGGGGTCGAGGGAGGCCTCCAACATCTATCTAGAAGGGGTACAAGGATGATGTAGCTTCCACGTCCACATTGGGGGGTGGACATGCAACCAGGGAAGGCCAGATGTTTTGGGATAGCGCCCAGGACAAGGCAGTTTGGAAAGGCATGATCAACGCAACATGGGCCACTAAAGCCAACCGAGGCAAGCCGAGGCTGGCGGGTGTTATAGGGTGCAGCTCTGAACTACTCCCTAATGGGCACCCAAGTGTAATTGATTGAATGATTGATTTGGAAGTTGTTAAATTGATGTTCATCTTCATATTTTGTGATATAGTTGACCTTGGTCTTACTCGATAACCAAGTTCTTTACTAAGCACTTTAAAGCTACAAGTAACACAACGATGATGGAGATAAATTGCAAAGTAGAAAAATTGCATATTGATTGCAACGAAAATGTTAAATTCAAAATTTGTTGTAATAAAAAATGGAATTTCATGAATCAAATAGATTGATTATAACATGTTAATCGACAACACAAAAAAACCAACAAAAATAACAATTTCTTCATTGTCTTCCATTTAGATGATGACCTTTTAGGAAATGAATGATGATCACATAGAAGCTACACAAAACAACAATCACAAACTTCACAAAAATCAAAAATTAAAACACAAGCTTCACAAAACTCAAAACTCTTTGTTCAAGCTTGAAGAGTGTGGATAAACATAATTGCACATAAAGGTTTTTAAAGAGACTAAAACTTTGTAGAGGCGATCTTTGAGGTGTGAAGAGTGTAGAGACACATAGTTGCACAAATAGCTTCACAAAGATAGTATCTTTGAGGCCTAAAAAACACAAAGAAACACAAAGAACTTCATAGAGACCAACTTCACATAGGTAATCTTTGAAGCATGAAAAACATGAAGAAACATAATTGTAAATCTTTTTCTTTCACAAAAACAACAATTTTGCAAAAGTTGTGTAAAAAATTACACGAAAACTTTATAAAGAGCTACACAAAAACTACACAAAGAATGAAAAGCAACATAAAGAGTTACATAGAGAATGTGAACAACAAAGAAAAGAGGAATGATTTTGGAATAATGAATAAATGTTGAAAGGTGGGGTGGGGAGTGACATTGGTTGGTGTCAAAGAGTGGTGCACAAGAATCATGATGCATCATGAAGATACCACCTAATGATAGGTCTTTGTAACACATACAATATCATGATATACATGTTAAGAACACCTAAAAATATTCTACTACATGTAAATGCTAATGGGTATAAGTTACCACTAGTTTAGTTACTTAATGTTGATGATGAATTAGTACCTAGTTATTAATTCGGTGAGTTGATTATTTAGTTAGAGGTGTTAAGCACTAACATTTTAGTTTTCTGAACACTAGGAATGGAGGATGCATAAGACAACAAAGTTATTCTTAAAATAACCCTACCTTTGGGCCTTTTTTCATCTTGAAACATTTTTTTAACCCTAAATATTGATTATTTTCAAAATGAAAAAATATTCACTAAAAGAAACTTTCAAATGTTAAATGTAAACATTTATTGCATAGAATTCAAAACATTTGTTGAATAAATAGTTATAATAATAGAAAAATGAATGCAAATTAAATCATTTTTTCTTAAATTTATCTTAAATAAAGTGATTTCTTTAAAAGAAAAAAAAAAGAAAATAAGTGACAAAATATGTCCGAAATTTTAAAAAGGGGCATTCAAAATGCTGAAAGGAAGGTAAAACGTCATCTCAAAAGTATTGGTATGCAATCCTTTCATTTATTTATTGGATGTCATTTTAACATGGATTTACCAATGTTGTGTTATTAGTTGAATTTTCAAAGAATTGTTAGTTTTGATTTTTTACCACTAAAAATGATAGAGATTGTTTTGATGGCATGTGAATGGAAATATTGTCCATTTGTTGGTTGTGCCCTAGAAAATTAGAAAGGCAATATTAGCCTAGAACAAAATAATTTGATTGTTCTTGCCTACTAAGGCAAGAAGGATATTGTGTTTAGATTCATTATAGAGCATAGTAGCTTAAAGGATTTTGGCCCCTAGGTAATAATAGGTCTATTTTCATATGAGGATTTTTGAAAGATGATATTTTGGCTTGTGTTGAAACTTGAGATTAGTTATAGAGTTATAATATCTTGAAGGATTTTGGTTTTTTTTAAAGGATTTTTTGAAGATTATATTCTTGCATGGTGAAATATTTGAGTTTCCATAATTCTTCTTTTGCCTTAAGATACTTTTAAATGTAAATGGCAAGGCCATAGTGTGAAACACCCCTTGTTGGATAATAATATGAGTGAAATTTGAGACTAGCCTAACATGAACTAGTTTTGAATTGAATCCACCACATGCAGTGTGGTTATTAATGTGAACACAAGTTTGAAAGCTTTTAACTTAGGTTTTATATTCTAATTATGAATTTATTCTTTCGAACAACAAACTAACCTATCTATGAAAAAAGACATTTTTTTAGTTTTGTTTGTTGCATTGAAATCTCCCAAATCAAGGTGCCTTTTGTTATGGTCTTGATATCATTGCAAAGCCATTTATGAGTAGGGTAGCATCCAATTTATTTCATAGTGAATTTCCATTCATCATGGAAAAGTTATTGAATATTAATAATTTTTTCATTGAAAGTTCATTTAAATGAATTTTTTTTTTTATAGGGCAATGTGGGCACTCTTTTGCTATTATTCTTGGAAAACCTTCAATGAGTAAAGATTAAATGAAGATGATTTGAAATTTTTTAGACCTAAGATGTGACAAATGTTGAATTTGGAATAATTTTTGTCATGAAAATTTCAATTAAATTACAAAAAATATTTATCCTTCTTTCTTTTTTCTCAATTTTTTTTTCCCTTGTTATTTTTATCATCTTTGTTATTTTTTTCCAAGGAGGATGTGTTTCATCCTTCATTATTTTTCCTTGTTTTGTTTTCTTTTGCAATTTACTTTCTTTTTTCCTTTTCAATTTTTTTCCTTTTTTTTTCCTATGGTTATTTTTTTCTCTTTTTTAACTTTTCTTTCTCCTTAGAAGACATTGTCATCCTCCTTAATCATAATCCTCTTTCCTTTTTCTTTTTTTTTTGGTTCCTTGTTTTTTTTTTCCTTTATTGATTTAAATTTTATTTTTTTCAAGTAGGATGTGATCCACCTAGGCTATGATGATGGATGATATTTAAAAGGATAAAATGAAAATGAAATTTTTAAAATATTTTTTAAAAAATGTTGAAAAGGATTAAGAGGTTAAATTGCGGATTAAGAAGTTAATTTGAAGAAGCTCAAAAACTTTACTAAAAAAATTTTAATTAAAAATGAGTCAATTCAATATGGCATTCATTGTGTTTGTAATGACAAATTTGGGAGTTATGGGAGTTTTTGTACAAAATGGTGTTTAAGTTTAAACTTTTTTTGAAATCATGTTTTCATCATGTTTTGATTCATTAAACTCCACCACATCTTGTAAAGTATTGGGTCATCAAAATTAAGTAAGCACATTCAGTTCTTGTGAAGAAAATATGGTAATGATTTGACTTAGGATTTTGTAATTGATCAAATTTCAAATCGTCTAAGAAATAAACTTCTAGCTTGCACCATCTTTACTGATTTTTGAAGCACAAAGTAGAAGAAGAAATTAGGTTCAATAGGGAACTTGTAATTGCAAATTTCCTCCCCTCTTGTGTTTTTCCTTGGTTTTATTCCTCTTGTTTATTAGGGTTAACTTCATGCTCAATTTAACTCCATTTTGTAATTATTTGAGTTTTGTTTCACGTACCCTCGTTTGTTTTGCAAGATTCCTTGAGCCATCTAAGATGAAGTCAGGCATGTTTTCTACTTACCCCTTAATCAAATTGTTTGAAATCCGATGGACGAATTAACTTAATTCGTTTTCCTCTTATTGCCTAGTTGGTGTTTGTGTTATATTTGAGGAGGTCATTTAGGTCAATGAGAGGTTTCTACTTGCTTTAGGAGGTTTATGATGGGCAACTAGTCTTTTCTTCAAGAGGAATCTTCACGTGCCTCTTGTGCACCTCGTTTTTTCCACTCATGGGAAGACTTTTCGACCACTCATCTTTGGCGATGTTTAATTTTAGGGAAAGCCAATGAATATAATTGTGCAACTAGAACTCTCTAACCCATGACGCTAGCTATTCTTTTGGAGGACATCATTGTTACCTTACGCTAATTGCAACCCCCCCCCCCCCCCCCCCCCCCCCTCCCCTTCTTCCTCCCTCCTCTTTTATTTTCCTTTTTTTCATAACCTTATTTTTTTTCTTATT
>Ga0116227_10004816_pt1 | contig 29023 bp, 26 predicted proteins | sample S1TSphgellanicum_FD_89693 | JGI IMG/M metagenome (GOLD analysis project Ga0116227, IMG submission 89693) | Host-associated microbial communities from peat moss isolated from Minnesota, USA - S1T2_Fb - Sphagnum magellanicum MG | ecosystem: Host-associated > Plants > Peat moss > Unclassified... | reverse complement strand
TCCCGGCCCTTCTTTTGGCCATAACTTGTGTTTTAGATGTCCAAATGAGCAATGCGAGCCCATTTTAGACATCTACGTTTCAAGAGCTTTCCAATGATATAAAAAACGCCACAAGAAATTGAGGTTTGACCCCTGAAATCGCTCTTTGAAGTTTTGGAAGTCCACCGGGACTCCATCTCCCAAAGTGGGAGTTGCCTTGGGAGTGTGAATGTTCATTCCCTCACACTCCCTCACACTTTCTTACACTCCCGGGAGTATGTGATGTGACTCCCCGGGATCCTCTTGGCCCGCACCCTTGCAATGCCTTTGCTTTGATTCTCGGGCTTCCTCTTGGTTCACACCTTTGCAAGCCCTTTGCCTTGGTCGTGAGCCCAAGGCTAGGGTTGCGACAACCGATCACCGAAGCGAGCACAGAGATGGCGTCAAATTCTTGGATGCATTTGCGATTCCTCTCGCTCTTTCAAACCACCGACCTAATGTTCTTCAGACTAGGAAGCGGATCCACGGAACTCTGCACTTCGCGAAGCATTCTGGCCACGGTATTTGCAGCCACGGGCACAGAGGGAGTCGAGAGGAGTCATACAAGGGTGTCGGATGAGCCGCCGCCACCATGCGCTTCGCACCAATTCTGGATGAGACGCCGCAACGTGTGGTTCGGCACGAGCTCCAAGGAAGCCAGCATTTGCATCGTCGTTGGACATGTATGGTTCCCCGCTTCTAGCCATGGCTCGATGCTGCTTCGCTCGTAGCTTTGTCCTATGCACAACACCACCGGATCCCTCATAAGGTCCAACGAAATCAGACATTGAAAAAGGATGGCACCACTATTGCTGTTGCTTCTTCTTCTACCACGCTCTTATGAATCTTTTCTGGCCTCATGATCTAATCTCAGAACTTTCTTTCTTTCTTGCAAGCGTCGTTTCCAGCTACAATTATTCTCCTTTAATAGCTTCTCTCCAGAGTTTCAACAAAAGATAAATTCCCTAAGCACATCAGCAAAATTCTTCTTACAATACAAAAACATTACAAAAGCACGCATATAGTCAATCACAAAACAAACCAACAAGACTGAGTACCAAACAAACACAAAGCTTGATTAAAAAGCAGTTAGAGTGCACAAATTAAAAGAGCGTTGAGCTGCTGATCAATATCACACAAATGGAGAACTAGTGTAACTACTGCAGCTGTTCATTATAATACAAAAGTCTGACAAAATTGGGTTTGTTGCAGAATTAGAAAAAAGTGAAGATCAGACAACCCAAAAAGCCCATAATTGTGAAAGACTGGAAACGAGAGAGAGAGAGAGAGAGAGAAATAGTGCAAAAGATCAAGCAACCCAAAACTTGCAGCACATGCACCCAAAGCTCCCCACCACTTACTTCCACGAAAGAGAATGCGCAATCTTTGTCCCTGTATGGCATCACCTTTATAATCCCCTTCATTATGGACATCTCGATCACGACTCCCTCGAAAGAAAAACTCCCCACCCTCCTCCCCATAGAGAAAATGAAAGGGGATTTCTTTTGTTTTCTTTACCTTCCCCACTTTGGCAGCTTCCAGAGAGGCTTTCTCCAGCACAAAGATGACTCCACCATCCTTTGCAGATGGAGTTGGAACTAGAGCTGCTGCATTCGGAAGACTGCTAGGTCCAGAAGCGTCCTCCTCTGCAACATCTTCATTCCTGTCCTCTACACCCACCATCCTAGAACTCTCCCAAAAACACCAAACAAGCCAGATCGAAGCAATTCTTAGTCTGGAAAAGCAACAAGCCAACAAGCAAGCAAAAAGGGTTCTACAATTCCTCTAACAAAACCCAATCTGCAAACAAAAAATTGTGCACAACCAAAAGAAGAGTGAAGGAAATCCCATTAGGGTTTCCAACGCCGAGGTTTAGGGTTTCGTTGAGAAGCTCGAGACAGGTAGGTGGCAAAATAGATTAAGTTATTTTTCACCTATATCCTACACCTTATCAATGGGATTGTAATTTGTAGGCAACCCTAATCCTAGACATGCCTACAAAAAATGTGTACCTAGCTTACCAAAAGACCATAGTTGACCTATTTTGGTTGCACATGCAACTATGAGTATATGCATATCAAATATATACGATGATATATCACATAAATCATCCAAAGGTTGGGATGAAGGTGATCATAGTTGCACCATAGTTGCATACACACCCAAAAAGGGGGCAAAAATCCATTGTAGTTGCATAAAAAACCAAAGATGCATGCGAACGACAGTTGCATCCCAGATTGCATATGACAGAATTTCTAGTAGTGTGTGTGGTCATCAATGAAACTCACGTAGTACTTGCATCCTCCAATGGATTCTGTTTTTGTGGTCCACACATCTGAGTGGATCATTTCCAAAGGTTTGGAGCTTACATGACTTGTTTGAGCTAGGAATAGATGCCTAGCTTGCTTCCCCAATTGGCATGCTTCACAAACCTCTAACATCACCTCTTTTGCTCCAAATTTAGAAAGACCTCCAACAAATTTTTGTTTCTCCATGAGCTTAAAACGTTGGAAATTAACATGGCCAACCTGCTTGTGCCAAATTTCAATGTCTCCAGCTCCTTTTCCATGTGTGAATAACATGGAATTCACTTCAGGCATGTTCACATCCAAGGTGAACATTTGTTCATTCCTTTTTCCTTTTGCAATCAATTTGCCTTAGTTCTTCATGTCTTCCACAAAACATCCATTTGGGTTAAATGTCACCTGTAAACCTTGTTCCACCATCTGGCCTATGGAGACCAAATTTTTTATTATAGTTGGAACATGAAGTACATCTTTCAGGTACTTTGTTTGCCCATCTTGCATGGACAATGGCACTTTGCCAATTTGTGTGATGGGATGTGTAGTGTCATCACCTGTTTCCACAAACCCTGGTGTCTTCAAATCCTTGGTCTCTAAACCATTCTTCATGACTAGTCATATGGTTTGAAACTCCAGAATCCACATACCAGACATTGTTGTTTGATACACCTCCTATCATTGAATTTGCCATGTGCTGCATCACAAATAATTGTTCATCACCTTGATTGTTAGTTGATGCATAATTCCCTTTGATAACAATTCTTTGCCATGTGCCCAAATTTCCTGCAATAGTAGCAATTTTAGTCGCTATTTGGTTATTGACCTCAATGATTTCCACCACGACTTCCACAACTTCCTCGACTTCCTCTTCCTCCAAAATTTCTTCGTCCACCTCCATGAGCTTGACCTTCATGTTGATGATGTTCACCATGTGAGCTTCTGTGTCAACCTCGAAATGAGGTTTTACCACCTCTACCTCTACTTTTATTGATATTTGAGTAGAAAGCACTTTCTTGTGATCCTCCATTGGATGAAGTACCAACAATTCTCAACTCTTCACTTACAAGTAGTGTTATTAAGTCTTGGAAGTTGGGAAATGTTTCTTGAACTGCAATTGAAGTACGGAACTGGCTATAATCTTTTCCAAGTCCATTTAAGGTCACAACCACTAAATTTTCATCATCTACAGGGACTCCTATAGATACAAGAACATCTGCAAGGTTTTTCACCTTTGTAAAATATGAACAAACCTTGCAGATGCTCTTGCATCTATAGGAGCCCTTGTAGATGATGAAATTTTAGTGGTTGGCTCCTATAGATGCAAGAGCATCTGCAAGGTTTGTTCATCCTTCAAACTCCTTCCTTCAAGTTCTCCCCAGTTGTATTTGCTCCACTTCAAAACTTTGCTTTGATGTCTTCTCGAAACAAACTTTTGTCACAACAATTTTGCAAAGCTACTCCACACACAGATGACCTTGGATCGATCTGAAATTTTGGTGAAACATAAAAAACTATGTCTAATACATTCTCTCAAAATTTCAGCTCATTTAACTTCATAAAATGAGAGATCTTGCTACTTCCTTGAAGTCACTTCAAACTGGGACCTGAACACAAAATGACTTACAACTCACTCTTAGCAACTCCAAAATCCTTCAGATTTTGGGAGACATATTAAATATATGTCTTTTATACCTGCTCAAAATTTCAGCTCTATTGATGTTGATCACAAAGAAATATCACTTTAAAAAAAAACTGACTTCAAAACTGAGATTGAAACTTTAGATGCTTGGATCTCTCTCAATACAAATCGAAATGACATGAAATTTCTCTCACATACATATTCCTTTATGATCTATATGATCCCAAAGCTGTAGATCCAAAAGTGCTTAGACAAAGGAGATATGACCAAAAAACAAGATCTGGCACATAGTCTTCACAAACTCATAACTCTCACAAAACATATCCTTTTCTTTTGAAAATTTGATAATAGAAGCGTCTTACAGTCTTCTATAATCTCTCCAAGTTTCATTCCAAGATCTTTTCATAGATCTAGATCTAGATTTAAAGACCTGACTTCCATAACCTTTGATATGTTAATCTCCTCTCACCTCTTTTCTTTTCTTTTCTTTCTCTTCACATTCTTTCATTTTTTCATTTCTCTTTTGCATTTGACAAACTCCTATGATATTACTAGAGACTCTCAAGCTCTAATTCTAGAGACTTTCTAGCTCTAGATTTCTTTCTACTTTCTCATTCAACAACCTAAGCTTTGATACCATGTTAACAAATAAGAGATCTACTCAAGTGCAAACATAAACCTTTATTGAAAGGAGACTACAACATAATGCTCACAACATCAAGAACTCTCCAAGGTTCTTGTCACATGAAATACACAAACTTGTGTAATGAAAAAAAAAAAAACCAAACCATCAACACCAAGGTATTTAACTACAAGACCAAACAATAAATAACCAAACAAAAATAAGTAACGAAAGTAATTCAACCTTGTGAAAGTAACCTAATTACTTTCCTACTCCAATAACTAATGAAACCTAACTAGTTGAGCTTGAATTCTCAACAATTCTAATACCCTGAGTTATAGTTCTTGTTCAACGACATAATGAATCGCAGGTTCGAAATTCTAATTCTTTGTTCAAATTTTTCATTTTCCTAATTGTCTTGATAATAAGGAGGTGAAGTAGATTTGTACCTTGGTATTATTTCCCCCTTTTTTGACATGTTGAGTCTCTATTCTTCTTTTTGAATTAGAGTATCAAAGGTATATTACTGCATCAGATCAGCTGATTCTAACATAACTTTCTATCGAGGTTTAGATTCTCGACTCCTTTGTCTAAACTCAACCTGTGAGTTTGCATTTTCAATCTAACGTTCTTCCTTCTTGGAATTTTGTAGCAAATTGTTGGTGCACCTCAGTGCTTCACCAATTTACACTTCACAAAGAATAATCGTTGTTACCTAAGGCATTTTGTGGCTTGCAAGTCTCTCTTCTGTCCATAGATGTCTCTATTTTGTCTGATAAACTTTTTTAGGTGTTTTAAACCACTGATCTACTTTATTCACACTCAAATTATTATTAATGGCAACCCCATTTTCCATTTGTTCATGTAATACAACTTGATCTAATTGTCTTTTATACTTTTAATTAAAATTCTATTTTCCATCTATCCACATCCTAATTCAAATCTGAACAAGCTTTTGCATTAAAACAAAATCCTCACAGTTAGCTACTCTAATTAGATTTGCTTCCTAAATAAAAAAATAATGTTCAAGATTTGAAAAAAATGTAGAAAACGAAACTAAAGTTCATTATCTATTTATAGAATTACAAATTTTAACAAGAAGACATAAGCAACATTTTAAAATTCACTTTGAATTCAGACCTTGGGTATTGGAAACAACTTGAAAACAAGAAATGAGAAAGAAGGCACAAAGACATGTCTAACCCTAGAACAAAGGGAGTATAGTCACTAGAAAATAAGGTTGGACCGAACAAATTGAGACCTAAAACCATAAAAAGTGGTATATAGTGTCGATAGTTTGTAAAAAAATTTAAACATTTTTTATTGGCGAAATATTGTTTAAAAGTGAAAAAAAAAATTCAAAAATGAAAATGAAGTGTATTTTGAAGGTTTCAGTCACCAAAAATGACCCCCCAAAATTTAAAAAAATCACCAAATTTCTACATTTTGGTTTCAATAATTATTAAAGATTTGTGATTCATATCTACATGGTCCTCTACATGATTGCCACTTTGGCTATATGAAAAAATTCAAGTGAAAAAAATAGCAAGACTTTCTTTTCAAATAGAGGGTTTGGCCTCTTATTTACATTTCTTCACACACAATCTCTAGAGGCTTGCTTGTTGCCATAAGGTCTATTCCTTGACCTCTTTCTACATTTGTTTGAACATACCATTGTCTTGTGTTTTTTTAGTTTCTAGAGCATAAAGAAAGAGTGCGTTTGATTCAAGGCCAAGTATGCTTGCAACTTTTCCAAGTTCCATGCAAGAGGAGGTTGTTGGAGGCAAACCAAACCCATATGAAGAACAAAGAAATTGGAATGTCCAACATCTCAAGAAGGTCTTCCAAGAACTTGGGGCTTGAAGAAGCTAAAGTAGATTTGTAAGTAGATTTGTAAACCAACCTTTAATGTTTTCCTTTCACTTCAATATTTTTTGCTTTGAACCATTTTTTATTTGGAACTAATAAAGTTTCAAACCCTCCCTAGGGTCATGGTTTCACAAATGAATCCTTGGCAAAAGCTAGAACTCTTGTTCAACAATAGCATGTGTTAGGGTTTTAATTGTTTATCTTGTAGCTTTTTGAGGTCTTGAAATCATGCCTAGTAGGTTCATTGATAAATAATATTCATCAATTTTTTTTTATTCATCTAAGAAAATTAAGAGAGGATGTTAAAAAGGTGTGGCTAAATATTGCAACTCGAGAGAGTGAGTGAAAGGGGGGTTGTAATGCTATTGGTTTGGACTATGGGTTTGCAAATAAAGTGTGTGTGTGTGATAGAGGGTGAAAGAATGAAGGGGTCCTATGATTGTTCTTTCAACATTATTGGTGATGTTAGTTTATATTTTTTAACAACATATCTAGATCATATTCTTAAATTCCATATGTAAATTAGAAATATGGAAACAAAAAAAGATGGCCATGGGTTAGGGGCATTTATGTATTGTCTTAACTTATTTACATTGTTTTACTCCAATGTATCAAGTGTTGGCTATGGGTGTAGGTTTATGGGCTCCTAGTTCTGCCATGACTATTGGTGAAGCATAAAAACCCTAAACCCTTCAACTTCTCCTCTAAAATTGTCCTCATATCTAAATTTCTTATGAGGGATTGAAGGGTGGTAGTATGTGATTTGTTAATTCTGGTGTCTCTAGTTTAATATGCTTATACTTACCTCTTCATTGAGACATCAAGATTAACTTGTTGTAATTGTCTATATTTTTGCTTATGGGTTCCTTGTTTTTTTTCTTTTTAGGTCTCAAAGAAATCCATACCAAGTCCTCGTGGGCAAGCTTACCTAATGGTTGCCCAGGATGTGTAAGTAATGAAAAGCTCCACTCATCTCCTAAGCAACATGAGTGGGCCTAACTTTCCCCTAAACAACTTGCCACAAGTCTACCAAGGTGGTGGACCACTTGGTCCTAATTGGCTACAAGGTATGCCACAACAACAATTAAGACAAGGTGACCTTGGACAATGACAACATCCAAAGTTTTTACAAGGTGGACCATAATCATATTACATTGGCCAATGGGGTCTTTATGGCTATGGCCAATATTGTGGGCCAATCCTTGGGTCTTATGTGCCTACCCAACAAAATTAGGGTGTTCTAGGTCCACAATGCACTCCAAGTCCACAATTGTGCTCCAAGTTCACAATGGGGGGTTGGAATAGGTTTGCAGTATGCAAGAGGTTCTACATTACCAAACTCTATGCCCAATTTGGAGTAATCATTCTTAGATGGCCCACATAACCCCCTTCCTCCAATAGTTTCTAAAGAGCCACCCTTGCCACACATGATAGACAAACCAACATCAAGTTAGCCAGTGAGTTAGATTTCAACACGACAACCAAAGTATGAAGCTAGAGCCCATAAACGAACCAAAAAAAAAACATTTTAGGTGGAGATGGAAGAATGGCTAGCGAAGGGTTTGAAACCACACACAATTGAAGTAATTAAAAGAAGGAAGAATGCATGCCGAGGGAAGAATGCATGGGATGACATGTTAAGGTATATGGCACCTCGTGTTATTGACATTTATATTATCCATGTTAGGGATTAGAAGATAGTTGACATGGCAAAGCTTCATGTTCGAATCATGGACATAAAATTTGAATGTAAGAACAATGACCTATGTCAACAAGGCTTTGAAGATTATGTCCATCGCTTTTTGAAGGGAGAGAGGTCCCAATCAAAACATTTGTATACTCGTAAATCCCAATGTACTTGCCCAATAGGTGTGGAGCTTGATCAATGGGAGAGGCTTGTAAATACTAGGTAGATGAAAAGACTATTATTAAAGCCTCTAATATGGGTGAGGCTCAAGGCAACCAAAAAAATGCATCCAAGTATGGGAGAGGTGGCAAAGTTGCTGCTAAGGTAGCCATGGTAAGTTACATTTCTTTTGTGTGGATTTAATTCTTACATAATGGAGATGATTGAAAGATCTAGTTCATTGGTGGGTGTTCCATGCAAAAAGTTAAGAAGGCTAGGAGTCCTTCACTCATGGAAATTGTAGTTGTTGGATAAGAGTCTGTGCAAACTCATGCAAAGGTTTGAGCAATTCCACACTTGAAAACCTATGTGGCCTTGATAAATTCTAATCCTCCATGTTGATAGATTTATGAAACATGCAATTGTGATTTGACAATCTAGTTTACTATGTACATGCCATCATGTGACATGCCATTATAGGGTTTCATTTTGATTCTACAATCTACATTCTTATCATTTTGATTTGCTATGTAACTGCCATGAAGACATGCCATTTTGATTTTCCACTTTTATTTACATAGTAGACATGTTATTGTTGTAGTGATGTTCATGCGGAAAATGTGAACAACATAATGCCAATTTGAATAGTCATAGGTCCATGAGTGTAGACATGTTAATTTCCATGGGTGTCATGCCTATGGAAACCTCCTTGTAGGGTGGGAACACAACAACTTTGTCTTCATGAATGACCAAGATTGAATCTAGGTTGTCAGAGATTACATGCCAAGTTAACCAAGTTTTGGAAACATGGAATGAAAATGCACGGTCCATCCAACCCTTTCATCCACAATAATGGAGTTTATGAAACAAATGTAGTCGGTTGGAATGGGCGGGAAGTCTAGAGGCAAAAGGAAGGGTACCAACATATAGCACAAATCTAGCCCATGTGGTAGAAAACTCTAGTGTGGTTACTTGGAAAGGTAAAAATTTGGCCCCAAATTTTGATGCTAACAATGCACTTGATGGGCAGATAACCTTAGGAGCTCTTAGTAGTGTTGAGGTATGTACACATGTGCAAAAGCAACCTAAACCCATTTACATTCTTGGCCACAATGCCCATGTGTATTCTATGTGTACTTGTTTAAAAAGTTACTCATGTTTCAAATTTAGAAGTTGGATTCAAAATGTAAATTTTTAGATCTAATGATGGAATGTGATCCATAGTGCAAATTTGAATATTAATGCTAGGTATTATTTCAATAAATATACATGTACAATATTCTAATTTTTTCATATTTGAGCTGCAAGTGGTTGAGGTGGTTAATACATTATCAACAAAGGTACATGTGCCCTTTTAAAAAGTCCCTTCCTATTTCTAGGTTATACCTTAATATTTGAATCTTGATGGCACTTCAAGGTGATGGATTATTCCCATTAATGTTGTGTAGAAGTTACATTTGAATTATAATGTTGACATTGGTGTCAAATTGTAGGACCATGCATTATAGGCAATTGTGTTATGTACATGTGTAGGTTGCTGATGTGGTCACCAAAGAGACAACTCAACTAGTGCATCAAAGCCCAACTTGCCAAGTGAACCCTAATGGACAAAACAAATGCACATGTTATACATTTTATACACCTATGTGAATATGAAGTAACTTGTACATGTACACTTGTTTCAACATGGCCTTTATAATCAACTTGTTGAGGAGAACAAATGTCCCCATGTGTGGTAAATTGGATTTTGTTTTGATATTCACATTTAGGGAAATGAAGATGCAACACTTGGGATTCAAACACATCAAAGCCCAAATTTGGAAGTTATTGAGCTTGTAGTGTGAGGTATGTATGGTGAAGGCCAAAACAATATAAAATAGAGATGTGTAGTTCATTCAATGTTTTCATGTTTGCTTCACTACAACCCACATTTGCAATTACTTGGCAATGTTGGTGCATTTGTGTATGTACACATGTTTTTAATGACAAAGCCATCTATTTTCCCATGTCATTTGGGATAATGTTGGTAGCAAGCCAAGAAGGGGAAGAAACCAAATAGAGCAAAACTTCCAAATTTGTAGTCTCGAGGACCATCACCATTATTGCATCCAAACACAATAGAAGCCAATTATGCTAACTCAGTTGTGTAGCAGGTGAATCCATGATACCCATAACTAGTCATGGCTTTACTTGTAATTATACAAACTTTTCTTTTGGTAAGCTTGTTGGTGTTATCATGACCAATATGAATGCACATATTCATTATTATTCATTGTTGCACTTTTATTTTGTAGTTTGCCAAAGGTGAAGCAATGTGGTTAATGAAGGGGCATAACATTGCAGCTAGTGTCGTAGTTGTTGATGTTGCAGGGATAGATTTGTTTCATGGGGCAAATATTCAAGATGGTGTGTACAAGGTGGAAGTTCGTGAGGTAATGTTACCAAACACCCCTTTATTTTTCCCTAATCACAATGATGAACATGCGCAACTACTTTTGAACCATGTGAAAGTTCAATTCACATTATGGGAAGGTGTACATATGTGGAAAGCTTATTAGATAGTTCTATGTAGAAATTACCACTATTGATAGCAAATGTGATGTCATAAACAATTGTGAATTTTTTGTATCATGTCATTGTATGATGTGATTTTTTGAACTCTTAATTTAGATCCCAATGTTGTATTTTCCCATTGGAATATTGGAGGAACTACTAGTTTGTTGTAACTTCTATCCCTAATTGAACGATGTTGTTGGCTACTCTATTTGCATAATTATACTATTATTGTCTTCTATGCAACTAAAATTTTAACCTTTAATGTTGAAAATTTGCACTTGGGTTTAATGGTTGGCTTAAGGTTTGTTGTAGTTGCATAAAAAATCAATCAATTGCAACTATCCTACTTGCATGTTGTGCTAATGTGCAAGTCACCTAGTTCCATGCTATTGTTTATTGCAACTACTAAAGTCAATTTGAACATGTTTAACAATTATTGTGGTTACATCTAAATGCACCTTGCAACTACCAGTGCAACTACTATAACAATAATTAATGGCACATGTGACTTATTATTCAACTACAGGAGTTCTAAACACAATTTACTTTTCATCTATGTGTCAACAATCTAGTCACACATGTGACTAAATATGCAATTGTTCTAGTTGACAATGTGATTACAAATGCAACTATTGTTGTTGCAAATACAACTTCGCTTGTATGTATGTGGATGCCATGTCTCCAATATAGTCACACATGTGGATTTGAATGGGACTACATTAGTTGCAAACATAACATAATTTACCAACGTGGATTCTACACATCATCATGTAGTCATACATGTGACTATGCATGAAACTCTTATAGTCACAAACACAACTACAAAATTCTACCACATAGGTTGCTAAGTGAACACTAGCAGTTGCACATGCGACTATTTTGCAATTACCATAGTCATAAAAGCAACTCCACGAATTGACCTAGAATCACATGTGTCAATAATTGGTTGGTGGGCATTGCCACTTGCAAAAGCTTGTAAACTATATATGCTAAATTTTCCAATAAATTTCATAAATAAAATATTGCCACGTGTCATTTGACATATTATTGCATGACGTAAAATTTAATTTAATTTACCCAATAATTTATAAATTGCCACATGGTTGTGTCATAGTCATCCAAGTAGCAACATGTGGCACCATATGGTTTAGTGTAGCCTAGTTGCAAATGCAGTCACATAATCTTGTGATTGTTCATGCCACATCCACTATTGCAAAGGTAGTCACATGGTCCTACGACTATAGGTGCCACATCAATGGATGAAAAATCCATTATTATTGTAAGCAATATGCAACTATAGTTGCAACTACTGTCTACTTGGACATTTTTTGTGACTACATGTCTTTTGGCACTTGTCCAAGCAATTGGAGGGTCGGCAATCACATGTGTTCGTTGTAATTAAAAAGTTGTCTTTTACAACTAAAATTCTAGTCATTTATTTCCAAATTTTTTCTAGTGTGAATAGTCAAAACACATTTGAAGAAGAATAACAATTCATCTAGACATAAATAATTCAATTTTAATCATATTGAACTTTGAACATTGAACTTGAAAAAAAAAATTCAATTTGCAATTCAATTCAAATGCATTTGGTCATGTTCTAGATACTCATTTGTTCCCTAGAAATCTCTCAAAAATCAATTGCTAGTTCGTTTTCAAAATTTCAGATTAAGGTATATTTCATAGAGTCGTGCATCTATGACATTGTTTCAACATCTTCCACCTTAAATATCTTTTTGTGCCAACTAACACATCAAAACATCCACATCAACATCCTTTCTGTTTAAAGTGAGGTTATATAACATGTAATGACATGTAACAATGTTAGGGAGAAAAAGGAATGAAGATTTTTTTTAGCAACAATTTTTTGAATTTTTTTCAATATCCAAAATGCATTTTCAACAACAACCTTCCCCCTTGATAGATGTTTATTGTAGAATGCTTCGAATATTGTGTGTTGGACATTTGGAGTTTGTTCCCCAACATGAACCAAAACAAAAACCAAATAGTTTTTATCCCTAATGACGTAAGGCTAGATCCATATTCAGGGTCAAAAAAGCCTTCATACATTTCTTTCTGGTAAAGGCTAAATAATTGAAGAATTCTAAAGTTGTTCATCGATTTTGATAGTCTTACAAAAAATTTCAAAATCATTATTCATGATTAACAATTATGTGCAATTGTGAACTATCAATTTATAGGAAAAGTAATTAGTAGCAAACACACCCTTGAACTTTTGGATGTGTATATGTGTGCAATCAATTGCACCATAAATAAACAAGAGGCCACACAAATCTTTGAAGCTAGCCATTAATTGAAACAACTCTTCCCCCTTTGGCCACTATATATAATTTTGGAACACCTTATCAATAACAAATTCATGTAGGACCATATTCATAGAAGACTTGCCAATTACAAACATGTCACTAGACTAAAGATACTCAACTCCATGTGCAAATTTGTATAATGAACATGCAACTTTGATGCCAATAGAAATAACAAATCAATATTTTGTGTCTTTTTTTCAATTAAAAGTTTCAACTTCCCTATCAATTGCACAATAACTTTTCAAATGATTCAAAAATGTTCAACCCACCTTTGATTTTTGTATTGCATCATCATAAAATTTGAATATCAAGTAGCATTGCTTCCTTTGACCTAATCACCAACCTCCTTAATCATCAAAAGTTCAAAGTTGCAAACAACCAAAATTAATGCAACACAATAGCATTCATCATTGCTCCAAACAATAATTTATTATCACTTACCCAAGATCTAAATAGATCTTCCATTAAATTTCCATCAAACTACGGTTTCACTTTCAAACTAATTGTAAAAGGTTAAAAGCTCTTATAATCACAACAAAATAAGATAAAAAAAACTAGATTAGCAAAATCACTTGTAGTGTCTACATGACAACAAACTACAACTTTTCAAACAAAAATCAAAACAAGTTGAAATTTTAAAAAAAATTTGATTTGGATGAAGGTTGGAAACAAATGCAAGAGCGGTAGAAAACATCAAAATTGAGTTTGACTATGAAGCATGTTTACAACATGAAAAATGAATGGAGAAAAACACAATAAGGAATATAGGTGGCAAATGAGAATGCCAAGACTTGAATGATCACATAGCTTTGAAAGCACCATGTGAGAGAAACAACAAAAAGTTGATGAAAACATGAAAACACTACAAAACAAGAAAGATGGGATGGAGAGCAACTATGAGAGCATGAGACTTGTGAAAAGACAAAAAGGAGGAAAGCAAAATGGAATGACTGAAATGTGAAGTCAGTGGCTTCAAGTGACGAGTTGAAAACATCTTCTATAATGATGGTGAGCTGGGAACATCATTCATAATGATAGCATGATAGTTAACTTTCAGTTGTGCATCATCAATAGAAATGCCTTATAGCTTACAAGTAGCCTAAATATAGGGTAAAGTCAATAGCTATGAACAATGTAAAAATAAAATACAACTATTTATGTTTGTTTAAAAAAAAAATTGTACCCATATTTGTCATTAATCTAAAACGTACCACCACCCTATCACTACCATTATATTTTTGAACCCTAGCTCCAAGTCTAAATGAACCTTTAGACAAAAAAAACATTATACAAACATATGGTTGCATCTAAGTCATGAAAGGTTTCATCTTGTAAACATTGCACTATTATAATCTGGTCCTTAGTTATGTACAAAAGAAGCAATGTCAACAAATGTGTAAGTTATTGCCAAACAACTCAAAGTTAGTTTTAAATTTTGTTTTGTTTCTCCACAAAATAACTTCCAAAGATTTCCCAAACAAATATTCAACTTCATTGGTCACACATGTCTACAAACTCATAACCTTTTGATGCCTAGATTGCAAGAGTTTATTATTATACTTGATGAATATGCCCTTGGATAATGGAAAGGAATCAACCCTGCACACTAATCAAATCATGCTCATCAAACAATATGACTGACAACCAAAAAAAATTCCATTTTTGTAGCTAGGTTTTGAATATTGCAAAATCATCATGAATGAAAACATTTGTGAAGAGCGACCATTGTCATTCTTCTCACGAGACCATCACCAAGTTTGCAATATGATTTCTTCATAAATGGAACCATATGAAATTAAAATATTCATGTTTATGCCTCTTGACATTTGCTATTCATCATCTTCACTTGACATAGGCAAATGCTCAAAAAACTGATTGGCTTTACTTTCAAAGCACGAGTGTAATGGGTGATGCATGGCATGTGCAATGGAAACAACAAACTTATGTAGTGATGGAAAATTGTTCTTTCTACCTCCATTGTTGAAAGCAATCTGAGTAAAATCTAGTGACTTTTCATCTTCTTACAGGATTCGAGTAGGAGAAGGAGGAGAGCCATGGTGCGGGGTACACGATTCGGGAAGATCAGCGAGGGTATTGTGACAGCATTTGGTGGGGTAAGGGGAGCCCAGAACGTGGCAGCGTGGGGGGTGGCGGGGATTGTGGCCTACTATCTGTGGATCAAGCCAGAGAGGGAACTCAGACTAGAGCAGGAGGAGGTACAACATCCTTCATCCTTCAAGCAAGCTCATTCTTGTTGTAATATGCACACACACACACTCTCTCTCTCTCTCTCAGAGCTTTTGTGGTCATGGCGACAGGAAGGAATTTTTTTCCCACATGAGCCTTTCCTGTATCTTGCTTTCGTGATTGTCAGTTGAGGGTTTGTGATATCGACACAAACCCTAGGAGAGAACTTGGAACCCTAGGAGAGAATTGTTTCTGTTCTGCAATAACATGTGATTTTGCTGCACCAGGCAAGGTTTGCAGCACTCATGAGAGACAAGGATCGGCATGCATATGTGGAGAGAAGACGGCCAATGCCTGATCCACAGGTAGAAAAAAGCCCCCATCTCTTCACGCTCTACTTACTCCACAAGGGTTTGTTTGTTTCAGTGAGAGATCACATGAAGGAGAGCATGAGAAGCAGAAATCATATTGGATTGGACCACAATTTTCTTTATAGTTTTGAGGTTTTTCTTGGTACAAGCTGACAGATGGCTCCTTGAACTTTAGACACTTTTTTTCCCTTCTCTTCTCAAAGAAAATTGTGATTGACTCTCTCTAATATATAGTAGTTAGCATCAGACTTCTGATCATGAAAGTTCATCAGATCAGCTTGAGATTGAGGGTTTGGAAAAATCAACATGTGATGTATGTATCTGTGTCCTTTCTGTGCTGAGGACAGGATACAGGCCTGATACGAGGAAAAGTGAAAGATCCAAGCTAGAGCATTATTGTATATTCTTCTATGCATTGTTGTTGTGCATCATCTGTGCACACATTACAATACACAAGTTCATTTCTTGACTGCTAGCCAATATCAATCATGGCAGAAGTCTTTTCTGTTGTTTTCAGAGATTTGATCTGACAGAAACTCAGGATGCAGATTGAACTTGCATGACAGCAGTTTACCTGAAATTTTTGGATGCATTACTATGTATTTTGTCTACACCCCACTGTCGGGAGCTGATGGAGCTGATGATGGGGAATCATTCATGTGGTGGGAGTCATGGCAGAGCTTGTAACATGCTATTCATGATGAAAATTGATGATGGTCTGACTCTCTGTTGGTGACACTCGCAAAAGTTATGACCACCACTCATTCTGACAGAATGGGTTACCTTCAAAGTGGTTGTTGTGGAGATTTCTCTGCCATCTCATAGACAAGTTACAGAACACTTTTATGGAGGTTCTTGATAAGAAGTGGAAAGTCTGGCACTTAAGTGTGTTTCAGTTCTATGTTTTCTCAGATTTTGGATCCTGATTAGGTGTACATGGACCCCTTTTGTTGAAGGCACGCGTCTTCTTACTTTGTGTACAAGATTCTTAATCAAATTCCATTTCTATTTGGTCAACAAAGAAAAAGGTCCTTTGAAATTTCAGCATTCAAAGTCTTCCAAATGTCATTGCTCAGAGTCTTGTAAGTGGGGAGCCTTCCCCTAAGCCTACTTGGTCCTTGTTTCTCTTCTCCCTTTTTGTCTGCTATAGGTATAATTCTGTTCTTTCTTCTGGCTATTGTGCATCCTCTTTTGTTTTCTGTTTTTTGTCTGTGTATGTGTTCTCTGCGTTCTCCCTTGTATGGTGTTGGTTGCAAGTCAGTATGATTGCTTAGTCTTCCCATTGCTTCAGGACTCACAACAGAAATTCCATGCATACACTGGTAGTTATACTGGCCCATACCCACTGTTGGGAGCTGATGAAGTAAGTGGGTAAATAAGTTGTGATAGACAGGTCACCATCATACTTGCTGAGGAGGAGGCCTTGAGCACTGTCCAAAACTACTGCCCTGTGGTGGTGACACCACCTTGCCTCATTTGCTCCCAAGAGTTCCTTAAGGTGTTCTTATGGTAGTCACTGCTCTGTGGTGAGGCCACACCATCTGAGTTGTTCTCAAATCATGTGCAGATGAACCAAAGAACAATGACACTATGAATATGGTGGGACAGGTTGAAAAGGGTTCTAGTGATGGTTATCATGAACTGTAACTACACTTTCGTCCACCAAAAGAGGGGCCCTGGAGCCACTAGGCTAGTTACTGTTGATAATACTGGAACAAGTGAGGGACTGTCACTGACTTCACTGCTGTTCATACTGACTGTAACATTTGAGTTCTAGTAGACTCCAGCTTTGGTGTTATCCAGGAGGTTGGTTGCACAGAAAGCTCTACAACAAGACTTTGAAGGCAACAACCATTCTGCTACCGTTCCATCAGTAACAGCAAAATGGGCATGGGAAAAGAATGCATGCAATTATAACTTTATGGGTGTCTTTCCAAGGTATTAGACCAATACCTCCTTTCTGAATGACAGGGACTCAGTTGTTATGGGTGACCCCCATTAAGCATACAATACTCTGCCCAATATTTCAGGCAAACTATTGTTACATTTGATATGGGGTAACCCACTTACATGACGAGGAGTTTGGCTTGGGAGACATCTCTGGGTTTGTCAAAGATGAAGCAAGGTCTACTGGGTAGGGAAAGGCCCTGCTATCAGGAGCAGTACACTATGGGACTGAGGGTGGAGCCTAAGGTCCAAGAGATATTGCTATCAGGATAGTATGCTCTGGAACCAAGGGTGGAGGCTGATATCCAAGTCAACTGGGGTGCCAACCCAAGGTGGAGCTGAGGGGGCCAACCCTTGTTTGGCCCAAAGACTCCTTAACACCCAATGTGAAGGCTAAGACTATCTGCCATGAGAACACTTTTCCTGTTCTTCCTGTATGCACACCACCAACAAAAGGGAAGGTGGGTGTGAATAATTTGAAAGCTTGGGTTACCTTTGTGACAAGAAACAGATTCTGTGAAAGTCTACAGTGAAAAAAAACAAAACCGTGAGCAGGAGGTCAAGAATGAACAGGGAGAAGCTAGGATCCTTCCAAGCAGCTTTGATTGGGCCTACAGAAGCCACTGCCATACATTAGCAATTTCCTGGAGTGAGGAAGCATGAACCTCAAATTGGACGGGAATAATGCAGCATTCCTCTGGCTATTCTAAGTAGATACTCATGCAACACAATTTGCTCTCTACTGGTCAGTGTACTTGGGGCCTCTGATGTCCTCCAGCTGTCCTCATCCCCATCTTCAACCTCTGATTTATGATGAGTCAGCCTTTCTCGAGCATCTTCAATGAGCTTCTTTAACTTCTGCAAAACAGAGGATCGCATGATTTCATTGCAAGTCAGCTTAGGCAATATCCTCTTGACTGAGGTATTGTGGCCTACAGAGTGCTCAAGCTAGGAAAACATTTTAGATTATAGACTAATTCCCACCACTGGAGAGGAATTTTCTGGAGGTAATGAACAAACACTCTGCCACTTCTTCAACCTACCCACCCAGTTGAGGGCCCTTGAGGAGAAAGCATTCAACATTCTAATGAATTCCTTGTATGAGTCAGAAACATTAAGAAAGCAAAATCCCATGGGCAACCTAACAGATAGTTACAAAAGGACCTCATACCTGTTGGTCAAAGTAGAACTCGCCAGAATATGAGAAGAGTTCATGAGTTACAGATTCATCCCCAGCCAAAAGGCCCTCTATCCAACACTTTGCAGTCATCTGTGCATCCTTGTCTCTCTCAATTCTTTGAAGATATTTCAAATCACTAATTTCCGCCTGCATGATTGTGAGTTGTTATGTTAGAATATTGGGGAGAGTAAAAGAATGCTGCCCTCTCTCCAAGATACCCAACTTTAAAATTACATAAGAGGAAATCTAACTACCCAATGGAACCAGATCAAGTTTCCCTACATGATCTATCTGGATTGATATACACAGGAGTGGGTGTCAGATGAAACACCTCAGAAAGCCTGGCTGGGTTTGGTGCCAGTCCATTTGGCTCAAGTGCTGTTGGTTCAGAAGGATCACAACCCTTGCAAGCCTTGAGAACAAGATCCATCATCACAGGATCCATATCATGAAGTAGGCACCCTGCAGATCCTCAGGCAAAAATATAGAGTTCAGATACCCATTCTAATGACAAGCATCTCTTTCTGGATCAGGAGCAGAGTAACAACAATGGATTGCATTGCTGAAAAACGCTCTCATCAATCAAAGACCTCTAGGTTTGAACAGTACTAATACCAAATGCACCAAGGCAAGCTAAGCACATACCTATGTAATGAATCTGCCTTTGCCTTGTGTTGCGAGCCTTTATGCTCAGAGACTGCCACATGGATAAAGGCAATCATACAACCATTAGTCAGGAAGGTTCACCAGCAAAATTAGAGGATAATAAGATATCACTACACATCAAGATGCAATTGTACAACCAGCAGAAGCAAGAGGACAACACAAATTTTCACTAGATCTCTTTCTTACCTCTGGTTTATTAAAACAACAGTTTACCACTACATTGCTGTTGTTTCTCTGCCAAAATCTTGACCTTTCATAGAGAAGAAGGATGTACCTTCACCAGCATGATGGCCTCAAACACTTCATTTGACAGCCTTGCCCACCTGCAATCTCATCTCCAAGGGAAAAACACATTGTTACCTACCCAATCAAGTCTGCCCATTCCAATTACCTTTGGACAACATCAACCAATACCTCTCCCTCTCTCTGTTGGGTGCACAGGAAAGTCCCAAGAAGGCAACAGCAGATAGGTGTACACAAGGCTTATGACAGGTCCTTATTCACAAGCAATTTGTACTCACGCTCTTGCACTCAAGTCCATTCACTTTGAAGGTTTTCAATTCCAAACCAGTGGGATAGTTTGAGCTTTAGTCTGACCAGATTCCATAGCTGGTTCTCTACTGACCAGTGTCTATCTTTTGTCCCTTGAGTCAATAGCAGAAATAGCCAATGAACCAACCTCTTGGCCAGATGCAGCTGGGATGGAGACAGAGATGCAAGCTGAACAGCCCAGTCTTGAGCTCTCAATGCTTTTGTCTCACTTTCACCTCTGGTCTCTTTGTCCTCAGTATGTGGAGAAGGCACATCTTCATCATCTTCTTCCTCCATGTCATTGCTATGCTTCCCAAGCTGCACAGCACTCAACTGTATCTTCCCTCTTCCCTGGATTTTGACTGCAGTTCTTGTCTGCAATTCCCTGATTTGTTGAAGAAACTGCAAACCACTTAGAAAGATTTTCAACCTACCTTTTGGCCTCCAAAAGTATACCTTTGTCAGCCATGCTACCCAGCCTGTCCCATGCCTATTCAGACCTCTCACATGCTGACAAGAGATAGAGAACATTTCTTTCACATGGGTGGTGATACTGTGTGACCTTCAGCATGACAATGACATAGCAGAAAACAACGCCACGAGCTGCTGCACCACAGACAGAAAAAAAGGTAATGGGAGTGAGCTGCCGTTACCTGAAGCTACATGGAGCCGCACATGCTCTCTCATCGGCCCATGCTGCTGCTGCTTGGACTAAACCACAACTGCAGAGGAAAATTCTCTCACGCAGATGGCGGGGCGCGGAGAAAGAAACAGGCAGCTTGAGAGACAGACGGCTGGGAATAAGGGTGGTGAGCATTGGCAGATGCTGGTTGCTGGTCGGTCTCCACAACGGCTTGCCTACTACATGCAGCATCCCTGCACCTTTTCTTTCACCTTTGAAACAAGTACTTGTTTTGTTTCCTATTCTCTACTCTATTTTCTGCCTCCGTGGTCTTTTGTGCACAAGAAACTGTTCAGAAGACCAAGATCCTGAACTCTCTCCAAGCGTCAGAAAAGAAAGCGGCAACGCTCCAACACCGGAAACATGATTCGGAAGAACACACATGCACCCACAACCAAAACCCAGTTTAGGGTTCAGGGTTTAGGGTTTAGACTGAGCCCTCAACCCTAACGTTGCCCTTCGTCTCTCGAAGCGTCAGAAGACAGCTCATCTACTCTCAAACACCAAAAATATGATCTGGAAGAAGAAGATCTCACAAACTTGCTGCAGCTTGCATGAGGATAGGGTTGATGTTTTTTATTAGCTATGTCTCTTTAGTGTTGCTTAGTTTATTTGCCCAAACTTTTGCTAGTTTATAAGCACTTGTTGAAGCAATGCCTCACTGGATCTTTGCATTCTTACTGGAAATACACCAGAATCTCAGGGCACTGCTTTTTATATCGTATTTTGCCTGAAATTCTGAGCAGATCATTATATAGGTACTTATCTACATCCACCATCAGGAGCTGATGAAGTCAGTTGAGTAACAGTGATGGAAGGTGATGGCCTGCTACTTGGTGAGTGACAATTCACAAGAGTATAATGACTGCATTCATTTTTTATATTTTTTTTGTTTTGGTTTTGCCAGAACTGACATAACAGTTACCTTCAAGTGTTATTGTGGAGTCTTCTCTGCAAGCTCATAGACACATGTAGGCACTTGAAGAGGCATTTGCTCCATAGTTGCTTTTGAGAGTATCTTAAAAACCTCCCAGAGTCAGTACTTGTGAACCATACGAATGGCCTCACTTACACTATTTATGTATTCTGCAGTTCAATCCATCCTTTACCTGGTTCCAAAAGGAAATGCACCATTGGACCAGGATTCAAAGCAGAGTAAACTGAGAGTGCCAAAACAGACCAATATGGATCTTCTCCAAATGAGGAATTGCAATCCATGCAGCCTGGATCCATGGAGAAGTCTGTAAAGACGCAATCTCAACCTGATTGCTGATGACGTTTGCATTCAAAAGCCATATCACTGAGTGGAGATTAGTAATTCTGCAGGCACAAGGTATGTTGCCATGACAATCTTTGGTTGATGTTTCCCGATATCTTGAGCATGCTAATTACAAAAGTAAAAGGAATTTTGCAGTAGCAATAGTATTTATATTTCTTAGTTTCAATTGATCAAAGGAAACTAAACATTTTTTGTGGTTAATTGCTTTTTGTAGAAATTCAAAGAGAAATACTACCAATGGTTCATGACCATTTCTCAGTACCAACCATTAACCTATTGTGTTTTTGCATCATTTACCTAGATTATGTTTTTGCATGGAAGACCATTAACATTCATAATGAGACCTTTAATGATGCCATAACATTCTGAAGTACTTGTTCAATTTAGTGTGACTTTCATCTCTTCTTCTTACATTTGAGTGGAAATTTTACATTTGATGTTGAACACATTACTAATACATGAACTCAACAAAATATGAAGCATATCAAGCATTGATGACATGTTAAAGCTTTGCATTAATTAAACAATGGACATCATTGTTGGCAGAAAAAAAGAAAAAAAATGTTTGTTTTACAAATGAAGCAACCTTGGAGAAACTTAGTTGGGAATTCACTTCAGGTATTGCAGCATGATATTGTTCACATCTTGTATCCCATGTGGCATCAAAATGAACAAAGATGAAATTGAAGAGTTACATAATGGGTGCATTGCATGCCTAAACATTGTTTTGTTTAGATGTTGAAACTTAAAGATTGTCAAAGATGAATTGCACATATTCCAATTGTGAACAAAGAAATTTGATAGACTAATAGCCAGCACAAAAAACCAAATGGTAACAGTGTTACACCCACAGCTTGTGACAGATTATATGAGCAAAAAGGCTTGTGTAGAGATGACAAATAGGTAGAATCCATAACACAGTCTAGAATTGAGGGTTTAATTTCTAGGCAATTTTTGAGGGAGAAAAGGTGAGATTAGCCATCCTCATGAAACTTACTTGCTTGTACTAGTCAGAATCAAGCTTCAAGGACTACATTTGAGAGGAGATTCATCATCAACTTACAATGCAACTTACATTCATTTCATTCTCAATATGAAGAATTCTTTAGCTGCGTATATAACAGCTTTCTAAGGAGTATTGTAAGCTGTGACAAGTGGTATCTACTGCTGTGCTACAGTGTAGAGTCTTGAATGAAGAAGCAATGGATGACAGTAGGATTTAAAGCAACATTCTTGCCTTCATCACAAGTGCAAAATATCACAAGGTGATGAGTAAGGCAAATAGGTACATAGTGGGTAAGTCCTGTCTTACCTCGAAAAACTGTAAACACCACCAAAACTGGAGAGGCATGGTGCTCTCTAATTGTGCATTTCTCCAGAGTAGGGTATTTCGAACTTCTGCAAGGAACATCTGAAAAAACCACTGCGCAATAGTCTCACAACTGTCAGTCACAATAGAGAGAGTTAGTTTGGAACCTTACTGACAGCAATATAGCTAGAAAACATCACACTCACACCATAGTGGTGTTTGAAGCAACAAATGCTTACAAGCTGGCTACTAACCACTGTCTTAAGTTGCATTTGTTGAGTTCCATATACAGTAAAATTAGGTACAGTTGGTGACAATCCCCAAGAAAGAATTTTGAACAGCACAAAAGTGAAACAAAGAACTGCTAAAAAGGGTGATAATCAATGTCTACCAACAAATGGAGCAACTATTGCCTCTCTACATAACAATGGTAAATACATTGCCAATGTCATGCCCACCTCTTTCATGTTTGCAGCTGATCATTGACGTGCAAAATTGTTTCCATAGCTATGGACTTGAGCCAGCTCATTATGTGCAGGAGGAGGAGCTCAAGGAGCAATAGACTGTACATTCCCTGTTTTGGCATACGATCATGCACCACTATGAACTATTAAAAGGATTTTGGGTTTTGTGTATCATACAAAAGGCTCCTGGGCTGCTGGGAAAAAAAAAGAGGGAAAAAGGAAGAGATTTAATGGTTGGTAACTAAAGGATTGGGTTCCCAGGCAGACAATCCGTGCACAATATGGTTCTTCCATCCAGTGACGATCCAGCCACCATCTTCTCCAATGCCAAAGTCCTTGTGGTAGGAACCCATCATGGCCTTCATTTGGGACAAAATGGCAAGGTTCAATGGCCTCTGTATGAATCCAGCTCGTTGAGTTCTTGATTGCCATTGCCGGTAAGACTCTGCACGTTCTACTCGCTCGAGACCCTCACAAGCTACTATATTCAGGATCTCCCTTCCGAAGCGCTCCCTTTCAAGCAGCACCCTGTCTGGATCATTGGGGGGAAGTGACGCTTCGACAGCATCAAACATGACTGAAAAATGTTTCATGCACTCATTGTAGCGAGACATAAAGAAAGGTGCATTGTAGCCTGCACTCACCACTCCTTCAATGAAAACCTTCACACACAAGAGCACTAATTACTAGTGTGACACAAGAGCAACAAACTGCCTGACTTCAAATGACAAAGCAAAGAAGAGTATGTCAACATCCTTGGATCCAAAGAACAACCAGTCCATCTGAAGCTTTACCTTTGGATTCAAGCTTCGGATCCTGTTCAACACAATTTTACGGGGGCTGTCAACCATGACTGACTCATCAAGAAGGTAGTGGAGTTTAAAGCAATTGACTGCCAGCACTTCATCATGCCTCAAAGCGAGCTGAGCAGTTGTGATATTTTCCCATTTTTCCGCAAAAGCATGATATTCAAATGGCAGTTGCCACATCTTAGCAAACTCTGTAAGCCTGTGACCAGTTTCAATAACTCTTTCTGAAGAACTAAAACCAGGCTGTTGCCGATCAATTCCTGCAACAATGTTCCTGAGAACATCAGTAACTTATTGTTGATATCGCCCCAAGATTTTTACCTTTCACATGGTAAGACCAGTACAACATGTCCCAGACCATGTCTCTGAGTTTGTCAATTGTATCAAGAAGTTCCAAGCAAATGAAAATCAGGATTAGGTGATTAGCAAGAGTTATGGATAACAAAAAGTCATGGACACTGATGAAGAAGATACCTGTAATTCGAAGATGGGGTGGTCCCTCTGGCCGAGTAGCAAGGTGCTGTATTAAACATGGCCATTGGACACCATGGTTGATACCATAATCGATCACATGTACACAAGAAGCACCTTTGAAGGCATCCAGAATTGTTGCAGTGGAGAATAAGTGGTTCAGTTTTGTGTATGGGACATTGTCAACATACAGGCGGTAAGCTTTCAACAGTTTGGCCGGTGGAGGACAGTTGCCACACATAGCTGCATAAAGTCGTCCACCAGTCCCTGACAATCTGGCAACCTGGCAATCCCAATATTACTCTGTCAAAAAAAGAGATTATATATTTTGGAGGCCACTAAACTGTTATGCACTCTCATACAAATAGGTTCCAATCACTTCCTCTTCTTAGAGAGCAAAGAATGTTCAATTCACCAGCTATGATCAAACCTATGAAGCTCTTACTGACTCTGCAAAGTTCAATCTCAAAATACTAAGGCCATCAGCAGTCAGTCAGAATGATTCCCCTTTTATCAATAGTTTCCAGAGAGGGAATTCCATCACAAATTAGATGAAAATCCACATGGAGAAATCCAAACCAGGTCTTCAAAACCAAAAGGCAGAAGTCCAAATGCCTGCTCAGGAAACCATTGGTTACTGAAACTACATGAATCCAGCCATGAAAACCTTGGTGTCATGATTGATTCTCTCATGAGCTGTCCCAGTCAGCAGATTATCATTTGAGTGGCTGATTAGTACAGCACCTACAGAAACAATCAGAGATTAGCCACTGAGGGCCACATCGCACAAGAGAACATTCCAATCTAACAAGTACAGTATCTCCAGAAACAACCAGAGATCAGCCAGTAAAGACCATCTTTGGGACTCCTAACATCACATTTGACAACCCAAACATATCTAAACAGATTACAGAGAAATTTCCACAAAACTTTTAAGGTAACATGACAATCAGTAAAGTCATAACCTGTGAGAGTTACTCACAAAGTGTCAGACCATCACACACGTCATGAATAGCAGTGACGAGCTGCCATGACTACCCACCAACTTTATCAGCTCGTGACAGTAGGTGCATATAAGTATTCAATGATCTGCCCAAAATTCAAGCAAAACATCATACAAAATCAGTGTCCTGAGTTTCTGGTGCATTTCCAGAAGCAATGGGGAAATTCAGTCATGATCTTGGCTAGCTATAGCAAATCGAGAAGTCAATAGTATCCTCATCCAGGCAGCAACAAGATTGTGAGCACAAGCTTCATTTCATTTTGACTTGTCCCCATACAGGCATCTAAGCCTATGGCATAGAGAGGCCCACAAGATGAACATTCCTTGAGTATTCAATCTGATATCACCAAAATGGAGGGCAAGAATTCTGAAATTAAAAATACTTCAGATATCAACAAGGGTGGGACCAAATGTTACAGGTAGAAAACTTGTCTCTCTTCATCCTCATGGTCCTCCAACAAATCTGTCAAGCTGAAGTAACTATAAATGGGAACAGTCTACATGCCAAGTTCTTCAAATGCCAGAATTATTCCTCAATCACTCTTAAAGCACAACACAAAAAAAGGTTGCAGATCTTGAAGATTTTCACAGTAGTAGCAGCCCAATCAATTTAGAACTCACCAGAGCTTCCATGAAGTAGTATGCCATTCGCTGTACACCATTTCCATAGGCTGATGAATGCTCCCGAAGCTCTCCAATGAGGTCATTTGCCTTTCTCACATCATTTTTCTCCACCAGCTTTGCACACCTACAATAGTGACAATTTAACAATCAGACTAGAGAGTACAGAATGAGTCTTCATTGAGAAGTTTTGTCTTTAAAGCCAAATTCTAAGGAAAAGCATGAGCACCCATGATTCCAGACCTGAAGGAATCTGGAACTCTCTGCTTCTGCAATACTTTCTATAAGCAGAATCAGACCTTGTTGAGCTTTTCTCTATGAACCCATTCATGTAGAATTTCTGACAGATGATGAAAGCAGGACAAACACATCAAAGAGAGCATACTTGCAAAATATGAACTGTCCTAAACAACATGAAAATGACCCATGCCATTCTTTTCAGCTATTGCAAGCCCTGAAACGTACTCCACAGTGAAGAAATCAACGAGATAAGTGATGTTCCAGATAGCAACAGTGGTAGCAGGTTACCTTAGAAGCAGATCAGCCAAATCAACACGAGGAAGATCAGGAGCATAACTGGTGGCTTCAAACCAACATTTGGCTGCACTTGGAGTTAGGGCTTCATGTGACTCCAGAGATGGAAGAGACTGACGATAGTCAATGCGTGCAGGAGCCTGAGCTTCACGTTCAATGTACTGGTCGACGTTAAGTACCTCGAACATGTACTCAGAGTAGCAGGAATCCAATCCATTTTCCCATAGATTGCCAGGGCTCTGCAGAGACTGGGATGCCCTGGAGACGTCCGCGACAAGGACGCTCAAGCTCCTTGTGTATTCCTGTATCAGCCACTCGGCAGTTTGTGCTTGTGCAGTTTGTTGTTCAGGAAGTGTACCAAGGATCATGTCGTCAATCCAGCTATTGTCGTAGTCCACGATTTCTGCTGTAGAAGAAGAGGAACTGGTCTCGGGAACGGAATTTTGTCCCATAAGTGAAGACTCGGCGATATTCTTCGCTTGGACCATGTCTTCGTCCATGCAGAGGATGCTGTCTAACAAAGGCGCTGACAGCGGTGAATCGGATGCAGCAATGGAATCGAGTTCTGGCAAACATCGTGCTGCTGCTCCTGGCTCGAGCAAAGCGTTGGACGAAGGCTGCACGGAATAACGGCTGGGAGGAAAACTCAGATTAGCAGAAAAAAGAAATGATGATGATGATGCTCGTCGCTGGGAAGAAGACAAGTCCGAGAATTCTTCTAAGCCTGATCCTTCGACAATGCTCGTGGAGAGCGAGCGATGAGGATGATGAATATTACGAACTGACGATGCAGCAGCACGCCTAGCGGGGAAGTTGGAAGTCTTGGTAGAATAGGAAGACAGCATCGGCAGCACAGGCCTTTCGGGAAAGCTCGAGGAGGACTGATCACATGATCTTTCCAAGAATGCTGCTGAACTAGGCTTTTGTGTTGTTGGCAGAAGCTGCTGCTGCTGGCTGCTTCTTGGTAGCCCCGGGAAAATCGATGACAAGTAACCGCTGTCTGCAAAAGACTCTGCAGCAAAGTAAGAATAGGAAGACCCGAGTCTACTCTGTGCTGCTGGTGCCGGTATCATCGTGGATAACCTGCGCTTCTGTACCTTCGGTATCTGCGATTGCAGCCATGCCTGCTGCAGTTGTGTAGTCAAAGGTGAAAAATCACCTTTGCTCTGGTTACTGCCTTGCATCTCTCTCTCTCTCTTCTCTTTGCAGCCCCGAAGAAGAAACATCAAATCTGAGCCCGGCCCCTCCACAGACCTGCCGCGATCTTCTCCTCACTTCCTCATTTCCACTTCCACTTCTCCAGCATGAACTTCTCCACACGACCTTCCAGGATAGCGGCGGTCCGTCGCTTCCACGGAATTACAGTTGAATCCTCCGGGGATTCAACTTCTAGATTTTTCCAAAGCCATAGATATCATCAATGTTTCCAAAACTCTCCAATGATCTTTACAACTCCCGATCAGAACTGAAGATTGATCATACTGATCAGGACTATGAATAAGAAAATCAAATTCAAGACCAAAGCAATTCATTCAAATCTCTTTCTTCAAAGTTCAAGGCAATCCGGAACATACGCCCTGTAGTACAATGCTCGAGAATCCCTCCAGAAAAGAAACACACCTCTTGTAGGCGTGGTTCAAACTGTTTTACAGAAGAGCATCATGTTGAAGATCCTTGCAGATAAGATGATCAAACGGCTCCCGCACGACAGGTACCTGCGCCGCGCTCATGAAGCTTCCGAATTCCATCAACAAATTTTTGTGACCTCAAAAAAAAAAAAAAAAACAAC
>Ga0116227_10004815_pt1 | contig 29025 bp, 23 predicted proteins | sample S1TSphgellanicum_FD_89693 | JGI IMG/M metagenome (GOLD analysis project Ga0116227, IMG submission 89693) | Host-associated microbial communities from peat moss isolated from Minnesota, USA - S1T2_Fb - Sphagnum magellanicum MG | ecosystem: Host-associated > Plants > Peat moss > Unclassified... | reverse complement strand
TCACAAATGTATTGTGGTGGTGTCCTTCCTTGGATGAAGGACCGAATGAAACCTTAAGCTGACAACATTTGGTCCTGCTTACATCTCTTGGGAGTTCTCATGTGACTTTGTCCTATGTGCAGTGTAAACGGTTGTCACCTGATGAGTGGCAGAAAAAGGAAAATGAGCTTTCCAGCAAGGTTCCGGCTAAAATCGATGTACTTAATGAAGCAGACAGCAAAACCTTCCAGTGTGACAAGGTATGGGCAATGTCAGTCTGTTAGAAAGGTGTAATTACTCTTCTGGAGAAGGTGTTGGGTTCAAGGTTTAGAGTTGGAGAGACACATGAACAGGTGGGATTTTCTTGTTATCATTTCTGGCATCTGGACATTGAAGTTCTGGATTCCACATGGGCGGAAGTAGGTATGGATATATGAAGATGGTAATTGAAGGATCAAGTTTTGATGCTGACAGCTATAGATGTGTCCCGTCTCTTGAGATTCTTTTCCAATTGTAGGTCTGTTTGAGGATGTCATTTGCACTCTTCTAGCTGTTTCAGAAAGACCATAGGTACTCTGAATGGAGTATTTAATCTGATGTAAGGAAATGGATTTGATTTGCTTTTGGGGATTTAGGGCTTAGGGTTTAGATTTAGATTTTGGCTGCACAGATCTTGCTGAGACACAACATTTGGATCTTTGAGGATATCTGCAGAGAGATTTTTTGGTATGTCAAAGCTTTTTCTTCTGTCTGCAGGCTTTTCCGTCCAAGTTACAGGCTGGTTCAGAATTGCCACCACAATTTCTGGCTGTTGTTCGTCCAAAACAGGGAACTGGTGCCTCATGTAAACAGGGGATGATTGTTGCAGAAGCTCTAGAAATTCGACTACAAGTAACCTTCTCTCCAGTACAAATCATTACAGAGCCCATCCCCACGAAAACCCGAAGTATTGTCACCAAGTCTAGTGGCAATGAAGTAATCTGTGAGGTTATGGTCAAAGGTGGTGATGTTATAAATGGTGTGAAAGGGTTGTATCTTTTTGACACCAAGGTTCTGGGGCTGGAGGGCAAACTGGTCAAGCAAGGAACATATACATTCATATGGAGTATGGTAAACCCTAAACCCTAAACCTTGTTCCTTAATTTTGTTCCATGAAATCATAGGTTTATTGAGAACTGATGCATGTCTCACACTGTTGTTCAAGCAAGTCATCAATTCTGTTTTGTGATTTTTTCTCTTTGCTTGAAGGTGGGGTTTCCTCTTTCTCTTTTTTTGAGTCAGACCTGAGATATGCAGTTCCTCATTATATGGTCTTTTTGAATCATGGATACTGAGAAATTCTCAGTATGTTTGAAGATAATTTATTTCTGTAAGAATATGCACCACCACTGGCTTTGAAGATTTGATCTGTCCAGGTGACTCCAAAGTATGAATCAGTTGCACCAGCAGTGCGCAAAGTCAATGTCTCAGCTGCTACTCAGACAAAGAGGTGGACTATCTGCAATCACACGGGGAGCTGTGCAGCTGAACACCCAGATAATCCTATTTGTATTACAACTAGGTTGGTTTCTACAGCCTCTTCAGGTCCACTGCATAGCTACTGTGTATTGACTCCTGGAAATTCCCTTACTTCAGTATGCCCTTCAGCATACCCCTGTTCTTGTAAGAGCATTGCAGATTCTTTTTTTGGGTTCACTTTCACAGAATATTTGTTAGAGAACCTTGTGTGAAACTCAGTGATGAATTGTGTGCCAGGTTAAAGAAACAGTTGGTGGATGATTTATATCTGGCAAAGTTCGATGCGTTTGGGAACCAGCAGGTGTTTGGAAGAATGCTGCCATCTTTAGAAGTTTCAGCTCAGACTCCAGATGGAAGGACTGTTCTTAAAGGTTGTACAATTGGTTCAGACACATTGAAGCTTTCAGAGGACAAGCTGCATGTGTGTATACAGAAGGTGAATACCCAATTCTCTGGGGGTGCCTGAACCTGACCCACAATGTTCCTTCACTTCTGCTATGGACTTCCTATTTGTTTCTAAGCATTTCTACAGAATCAAACCAGACCTAGGCTGTCGACAACTGGGTGAGACAAACTTCCAATCCCCAGAGTAGAATTGTTTGTGCCTAACATTGAATAAAATGAGCTAGTCTCTAGTGTGTTGTTTGAAAAGAAGAGGCACCTGTTTTTCTCCTTAGAATGTCTTCTTTTTCTCTGTTCTTGCAGAAGGTCCTTTTCAGCAAGGGAAATCTTGATCCAATAGCACCTAGTTATGATGCAGAGTTGCTCTTTGTCATCAAGGACAAAAGCATAGGAGAAACAAAGCCACTCATGATAGAGTTTCCTAAACTCAAGTGCCAGGGTATGTTGTCTCATCTTTCCACCTGGGTTGTGAGTTTTGCTGTTTGTTCCTTTCCTGATCCTTTTGCAATGTTGTTACATCTTTGTGTCCTAGAATACTCTAACCTCGTAGATATGTTTTTTTTTATATGTGCAGTCTATCCAGGAGAACTAGTAGCATTCACCATAAAAACCAGCCCTCCCTTGGAGACAGGACCTCCTCTGTGCTTCACAGATCCCTTTCAACCCAATGATGTTATTGAAGCACTCTCCATCCAGGGCAAGGATGAATTTGGAAACCATGTTGAGAAGGGTCCAAAAGTTAGGGTAGCAATGGACGGACTTGCATTCCAAGACAAAAATGGGCCTGTCAGGGAGGTAAGATTGGGCTTCTTTGCAAACCCTTTTTATTTTCTTCATGTAGTTGCTTCAAAGTTACAACAAAGTCAAGTAGGATTCCCCAGCCATAATACAGTGCAAAGCTCTAGTTGGTATGTCCTTCTAGTGTTATGCATGGACTTGATTGCAGTTCAAGTTGGTTCAATCCAACCATCTGACATATGTTGTCATGTTGCTTCACAGGTCAACGAACATGGATGTGTTGAACTTGGAGGGTTGTTAAGAGTGACTGCTTCCTACAACTGCACAGGTTTCTTAGTTTCTTCTTTTATCCTACTTTGCCTTTTTTGTTTCAACTACACTACATTCTGAATCTGTGTTGATTGTTTGCTTACATAGCACATGGTACCATCAACACAGAAGGAGGTTCTGACCAATCTGGAGATTGCTTTCCACTTTTTTTGTGTACAGGCTCCATCACCTTTAGCAGTGAAAGCCAAATACGTGGCAGACAGTCACTTGAGATTTGTTTCAAAGTTGTTGACCGTCATCTGCAGTTTGGCCTGGAGGTAAAATCATCAAACAGGACTCAGGAACTTAGGATCCGAAACAGTGGCTGGTCTCATTCTGAGAATTTTGGAAAACTTGCATGCATGGAAGCTTCTGTTATAAAGATTTTGTTAAGGGTTCAAACTCCACAAGGTGGTGGAAATTTTGTAACAAATAGTTGAAAGAGATTCAATGGGGATAATTGCATGAGCAGATTATCTGAGGTGTTGGGAATTCATGGCCTTCCAAGTCCTTGGACCTGCAAGATTTACATCCTTTCATACTTCTTGTTGATCTGATAGAAAACTGAAGTTTGATTGCTACAGGTTCCTACAAACTGGCTGGTAGCAAGTATGATGGACGGTATCCTTCTGGAAGTTGTTGACAGTGCTGGAGTTGTTGACACAAGGGTTGATGGACCCTATCACACCTTGACCCTCGACTGGATGAGGAACATAATCTGTCCCATAGTAAAAGGTTGATGTGAGCTGCCCTCCTTTGAGCTACCAGGGAGGCAGGGTCTGTGGATTGGCACAGTTTCACACAGTACCTTTGACTCTATGAAACTGGAGCTCAAGGTTGGTTCTTTTTTGCATGATCCTTTAAGCTGTCATATGTCAGTGCATTTCCTTCAGGTTGGCCCACTGCCTGTGAAGTCATGAGATTGGAGCTCAAGGTTTGTTTTTGTTAGTGTGATCATTTAAGCTGTAATGTCAATTCATTTCCTTCTTAAACTTGAAATGCACACAGAGTTGGTGATGAATCTAAAGTGGGTACTTTACTGGAGTATTGCAGCTGCAGCTTGGGCTGGGATCTGCCCACCATCTAGCCTTACCAGCTGAGGAGCAGGACCTCAATGTGCAGTGCGGTGAGAGCAAGGTGGTGAAGTTTATTGCTCTTGATGCCCGTGGCCAACCAGCAAGACTCAGTGAAGACATGATCAAGAATGTAAGCACCACCCTCTTCTTTAGTTTCTTTTCTTTTGGTAGATTATCTTAAAACCACTTTTCATTTTCTTGCTATGTTATGTGGGTCCACTTAGCAATGACAAATGAAGGTGCCTTGCTGGCCATCATCATGAATCCATGCTCGAGTCTTCACATAGGTCTTGTTGGTCTCATGTGCTTGAGTGAGTCCGTCTCATGTACCCTTTTGGTTCTCTTCAGGTGTTCTACTTTACATTTTATTTTTTTGGGTTTCATTGTAAGATCTTGTCAATCCTAGGATTCTCAATGTCTAGTCATCATTCTATGGATCTGGATGTCCATCAAAAATGCATTTTTTCCGAGGTCCCAAATACATTTTGGAATCTATCACTGGAATGTAAGTTCATTAATCACACAACTTTCTCTGAATCGTGTGTTGTCAACATCATGCCCAAAACATGCAGCTGGAAGTGGACATTCAACCTGAACTGGAGTTGGAGAAGAGTGCTCAAGTAGCAAAGCTGCTCAATGACATAGAGATTAACGAACTAAACTCCAACCCCATTCACTATGCGGTTTCCTTGTTGATTGGAGGTCAAGTTGGAGCTTACAAGATTCTACTTAAAGATAGCTCCGGGACATTACAGCAACAGCCAGGCTCAACAGCAATTTTGACCTGGAGGGTCAACTTGGAACATGGTAGACTGGCCAGGATCAAACCTGTTGTGTTAACAAGCACAAGCAATGACTGGCCAACTCTATCTGAGACTGATGCAGTCCTCCTGGAGACTGCTACAATGTCTCTGATTGTTGCCGAGTTGTCCATGTTTCCTGCAATTCAGATCCATATGTTGGACACCTACAATAATCTGTGTCCGTACTATGATAGGCAAATCCTTGATCTTGTCCTTGTACCAGAGGACTGCAAGGATAGCAGGGCAGATATGCAAAAGCATCAATGTGAGATTTCAAAAGGCATTGGCTTGTTCACGCCCTTCAAGCTAGAGGCGAAGGCTGGAAGGTATGATGTTATGGTTCACATATCAAGCATGGTATTCCGCAAGGGGTTTCCTAGACCAGCTGAGGCACATATGTCACTTGATGTGCTACCTGGGAACTATCCCTCTGCTATGAGATTCTTGGATGTGTGCTCATCAACCATGGAGTGTACACCCGACATGCAAGTTCTGCCAGAGATCATTGTGGAAGTGGTATCTGCAGACGGAAAGCCTGTTCAGGGTTTGACATCTCCGGTGATGATACTTCAGAGTGATGGTATGGAGCCCTCACAGAACAAGGAGTATCACGGGGAGCCTCTGGAAACAAAGCCCATATTGGAGGCCATATCGGGAGCCATGGGTCCAATGCACTTTAGGTTTTCTCACATCTATGTTCCCCCTAGTGCAGGGGTCTACAGTCTGCAGGTCTTTCTACCTGGATATGACATACCCTCCCTTTCTCATGAGTTGGATGTAAGGCATGGGAGACCAACAGAAATGCAAGTTTCTCTGGAAGGGCCAGGCAAAACTGGCCAGGTGGTTGAAGTCAAGGTAGTGGATGCACATGGGAATGTGTGCAGTGCAGTCTCTGGCCTCTCCCTTAGCTTGGATCTAGAGTCATCAGAGGAGGACAGTGAATGCTCTGTGCTTGCAGGGGGTGTTGTCAGATCATGTGTACTAATGAGCAACAAGTTTGCAAGCTTGAAAAATGGACTGGCAAGGTTCCAAGAGCTGCAGCTGAGTGCAGGGAAGCCAGGACCTTATATTTTGACAGTAAGTGTTGTGGAAGAGGAATGCCCTGCTTTTTCCTTGCCATCGACTAGAACCCAGATGATGTTCATACATGGCCATACTGAACAGAGACTACAAGAGGAGATGACTGCTCTTGCTTCCAAAATAAAGGTGTTGATACTCTTTCTATAACCATCTTAATGTTGCATATATTTTTGTGTTTGTGACTACGGGTATGGGAGGAAACCTGGCCTTACAGATGTTGGTGCAGGAAACCAAAATGGAACAAGCACATCTTCGGAGGAGTAAGGTGGTGCTGGAGAAGGAAATAGCTCACCAGAAAGGTATTAACTCCAGTTTCCTCCTCCATATTTTCCTTCACAGATGGAGTAGCATCACAGGACAAATTGCGCAGGAGAAAACGTTGAAGAAAAACATTGAAAAACTATGATTACCTGAGAGACAGATGAGAAAGATTGAGTCTCAGTTCAGTGTGTAGTCATGAAATCTTCAGAGCAAAAGGGCATAGATGTTTCAGAACTACCAAGGAAGCATTAAATTGTTAGGTCCCTAGCATCTGCCTATGATTCTTACTTGTCACTGATTGTGGAAGTGGGCACAGATGTGACCAAGGAGCTTTTGAGGGAGCAAGACATGATCCAGCAACGCTGTGTAGAAGCACAAGATCAAATCCTTCTGAGTCGAGAACATAATCAACCAGTCCGAACGGATCAACATGTTCGTGCAGAATTAAGACAGCATGGTGGCCATCTTGCTGCCAGAGTCTTCCAAGAACTATGTGATAGAGATAGGCATGGGTCTGCCAGCTTTTTGAAAGGGGAAGGAATTGGGGTGCCTGCCACTCTTGCTCGTGTTGAAAACCAAGATTTGAACATGTCGGTTTCCTCTTCCCCTTGATTTGGCACATCACTCTCATTTTTCTGTCACATCCTAAGGTTTCTAGACAGGTTTGATCAGATGCAAAAATAGGATCTACGATAGATATGAGTGATTTCTTGATGTTCGATGAATTTCTGGATGTCATCAAGCTTTCCCTGTAAAATTTATCCTGGGTTTCTTTCAGACCAATGGTAGGAGTTTTCATTTATTGCTTGTTTCTTCTATTGAGTTCACTGGCGTGATTGATTCTGAAGACAAGTTTTGATGAGCAGCTAGAAGCTCAACATCCTCAATATCTGTAAGTAAAAGAGTCAGTAAATTCTGGAGACTCAGTTCAGTGTCGTGTGTGCTGCCTCGAACAATGAGCTACTAAAACTGCAACTGGTCTTTGCAGAACTCTTTCTGAATACATAGGAGTGAAAAGTTTGCTTACGCTTGTGTGCAAGACACAAAGGGGAGTGAATTCACTGGAGGTCAAGGATGCACATGGAAATGTAGATCAAAGAGTTGGCATCCATGCTGCAGCAGCTCCCTTACAAATCACAGGCAGATTTGAGGCCCTTGCCCTGGAAGATCTTCAGTAAGATTGATCCTTCCAAGATATTGGATGTTTAATAAAATGGGTAGTTCGTATTGTGTTCATTATACACTCAACTAAAGTGACCAGAATCTGATAATTAGCATGGGACCAGAGTATAGGGTCACAATATGTAATGTGGGAGATTCTCCAATGATTTAATACTCAATCCTGGCCACTAATGATTTGTCGTTGTTTTGTTTCTCCTGTTCAGACCATTTTCCGGAGGAGTGATCAGGAATCACCCACAGTTGCTATTGGATATGAGACCAGTAGAATCCACTGGATTTTTAGGTTTTGCAGCCAACCTGCTGCACATGAATGAGGAACAGCTCAGTATTAGGGTCAGATTGAGATCAAAAGGAGATCAACAATTTGGGCTTCGAGAGACTCTATTTTATGACCTTTTTAGACACTTGCAGGTTTATGACACAAAGGAGAATATGCTACAAGCAAAACAGAGACACTTGCTCCAAAGTGGTGCAGTCTCCTTGGATGGGGGTGTGATCACGAGTAACATGCGACAAAGGCTTGGCCCAAGGAGGTTTGTATCTACCTCACTGTGTTCTTGTTGAGGAGGTTTTGTTCAGATCAAAGTTTATGATTTTTGCAAAGCAGATTGCCAACTAGGGTCCTCTGACCCACCACCCTGAGAAAGAATGCTGCTGTGTATTTGCTGGTGACAATCCTGACTGTCAACTATTTAGAAGTTGGCACTTTGAAACCCTGAGTGAGGTGCTGTTGCCTATGTCTTCTCAAGAAGGCCCTAGGTTTTGACCTTTTTACTGACTAGTACAGTCTCCCTAGATCCCTGAAATTTGTACTGAAGTTTCTGCTGTTGAATTTGTGGTGATATTCCAGAGCCAGCCCTGTGAGCTTTGCATTAGTTTCATACGAGGAGCGATGTGCAACTTCTGGTCTTATCCCCCCTGCCTCTGATGCATTTGAACGGAGACAGGCACTGCAGAAAGTCTGCAGCTCAGTTGAGAGACACAAACAGCAGCTGGCACAAAGAGAGGACGAGCTTCTTAAGAAGACCCATGAGCTTGCAGCATTGGAAAAGAGCCTTCATGAACACGAGATCAAGGAGAGGAACCTATTTGCAGCTGCTCGGAATCAATGAGAAGACAATGCTATTCATAAGAATGACAAATTATATATCTATATGTAACTTAGTCACAGTTGCATTGGATTTGAATCAACATCTTGAACACTCCAAGTCTCATGGTAGATTTAGTTTTGGGTGGAATCTCCAACTCCATCCATGGTTGTACATTGGGCTGAAAGTTGTGAAGCATTTTCTGATTAGTTTTACGAACTCCAATGTTTAGCTTTTCAGCAATTTGCTTCATGCCATTGCTTTTACTTCTGGAAGTCAAATGTCAACAAGTTGCAGGTTGGTGTATATAATATTTTTCCTGCATGTGAAGCCAAGGTGACTTGTTCCTTGCCATTCATTTTTACTCCATGCAAAGTAAATAAAACACATCTGTTATGAAATGCCTTGTTGCAAATGTTGTTGGTCCATCGGTCTGTGCAGTGAGTGAAACAGGGTGTCCCTCAGTTCTGTTTCCTGCCTAAAGATTATGTGGATCTTGAAGAAATGTACACATGGCAGCAGATCCTGACAGATTGCAACAATGCAAAATCCAACACTGGTGCATCAATGGAATGCATGCCATATTAAATATGTATTAGATGGGTAAACAGGCCAAGACACCCATGTGCAGCACTGTAATCCCTTCTTCATTTGTTCCATGAGACTTGTGACATTATCTAGAAGTTATAGGGCTATAATCAAACTTCTATACCACACATAAGAAATACTGCAACCAACTGGCCACATGAGAAATATTGTTGACAGATTGATGTAAACAAAAATGGAAAATTCAACAAAACTCATAAGAGGTCTTGCTATTATGAAAGGGATTCCAAAGATTCCACCCAAAACTAAATCTACCCCATATTTACAAGGGAAAGGGTGAGAAGGGAGATCCAAAAAATGTAATGAATAATTGATAATAAGTGAAATCACTTGAGTGTGCAACCCAGTAAGTCATGATGATCGGTTCAATTCATAGCACTGTGTCAGTAAAGTTCAATTCTAAACAAAAGTATTTCCAGTGTCCATATCCAACCAGTGATGGTCGGATTTTGGCACATTTTATGAATTTTCTCTTGATTTCTTGAAGGGCACTTCAAGCATATAGCTATGTCAATTGAAATTCCTTTGTAGCAATCAAGCTCTTCAGCCACTTACAACAGAGCAATACCCAGCAAACAGCACCCCAAGTTTTCTGTTCACATGGGATGTCCTGTACTAAATTAGCAAGGTTTGAGTACCTGGTTTTGATGCTATGCATTGGAATCCAGGATGACAAACCTCACTCATTCTGAAATTATACCCAAAACTAAGCCTGAGTCATCCAGAGCCTGGACCCTAAACCCCATTGAAGTCACTGAACAAATTGATCTTAGTTTCTATGAGGTATCATTGATACTCAAACTATATTAAAAGAAAAATTTAAACAAATATTGATCACACAGCTCACCTTGTCGTTGTCTATGTCTTTGTTCCACATCCTTGCTCAATATGATTCAACAACAGGGGCAAGATGTGAGGTATAAGTTGAACCTGTGAAAGAACAGCACAAACACATATTGCTACAATGTTATTGCTAGTCTAAAGTAGCCTGATCAAAGAACACCCCCTTTCATATCTCATCCTGTCCATGACATATAGCTCATGATAAACGTGCTTCATTCTCTTTGGGGGGGCATCAGTCTCACTTCTACCAAACCTGCTAAGGTGCTCTAATGCTAACACATGAAGAGAGCATCATCATGCATCATTCAGTTGCTCCAATGCTAACACGTGAAGAGAGCATCATCATGGCATAATTCAGTTGCTCCAATGTTAACACATGAAGAGAGCATCATCATGCATAATTCATAGCATTGGCAACAAAGAGGAGGTTTAGAGCAATGGAAGAAAGGGCGAAACAATAACCTTCAAAGTTGCCGGTTGGATGTCATATGCTGTTACTAGGGAATAAATGGCTTCCTTCCCAGCCTGCTTTACAGTAAAGCTGCAACAGCAGCTGGAGCAGAACAATCACCAGTAGTACTTCCAGGGTCAAGATCTCTCAGGAATTTGGTGCCTCCTCAGATGTTGCTCTACCAGGTGATTTTATGATGATGATCTGGCCCCCCCATCCATGAACATCTCCTTCAAAACCACTTGCTCCTCAATGACAACAAAGGACAGTTTTGAGGCCCATTTGCAGCTCCAAATCTCTGAATTTGGAGTTTTTTCTGTGTCTCTCTCTATATCTCTCTGTCTCTCTGCAATCATGATTTGCGAAAAAGCCCCAAAAGGACACAGCCACCATCACCGCTAGAAGGGTGAGAAATTGTCAAGAACAAATCAGGATTGACATATGGGGTCTTCAATCCTCTCTAGGGTTTGTGTGTTCGATGCTCTAGGGTTTGTCATGCCACGTCGTTTTCGTCCACGAACGGATCTTTGCGCAACAATTTCATGGGTCCAGCCCAAATAGTTCTTTCTTTGCGCGATCACAGTCGTGGGTGGGTTTCTCAAGAATTGCACGAGTGGGGTCGAGGAGTGGTACTAAACCCTAAAGGGTTACACAGTGGAGGCACCTCGTTCTTGTTTGCTGGATTCTTTGGAGTCCTGGGGTTTGTTTGTTTCCAAGGAGTGAGTGCTTGCTTGCTTCGGGAGTGCTGCTGGGACCACCCCATCCCCAAGTTCCGGAAACTCTGGGCGGCAGTCGAGGAAATATATCAAGAGAGTGGGGTTTCGTGAACCAGAGATATTCAAGCCATGGATTGGCAAGGACAGAAGCTTTCGGAGCACTTGATGCAGTATCTGCTCTTGGGGTCTGCAATCATAGCTTTCCTTGCAGGCTATCTAACATCGTCTTACAGCACCATGCTTTGCACTTACCTGGCGGGAGTGATTGTCACCTTCTTGGTCACAGTGCCAGATTGGCCCTTCTACAACCGCAAGCCGTTGCACTGGCTGGAGCCCATGTATGCGGACATGCCCAGCACGCGGCAGATCAACAAGTCAAAGCAACAGCCACCACCATCATCCGGAAAGAAAGCTGCAAAGCCTCAAGGCAAAAGATAGGAGGGGCAGCCACTGCTACTGTTGTAGGCAATCCTACTACTTTTGTTGTTGCAAACAGAAGATGGATCTCTTTTTTTTCCCTCTCTCTCTCTCTCTCTCGTTTGTAATCATGAACAGGGTTACTGCATACTTTCTATCTTCTTGTTCTTCTGCTGTAAGAAGTCCTAGTTGTTGTTGTGCTGCAGTGGGGACGATGGGAATCTGAGGTCAAGAAGAGTTGCAAAGCCATAAGGTCGAAGATATTGCAAGAAGAGGGTCGCAATTGGCAATAAAAGGATTTTGGTTCAATCTGTTTCTGCTTATGACTAGGACTATTCTCTCTGTGGAACATATTCTTTTGCGTTTAGACTTTGTTGCTGTGCAGTGGGGATGGATTGGGATTAGAGATCTGTTTTGCTAAGAAAGCTACAATGCCTTCAATGTTACACATGCTTCAATTCGTATCACACATTTGGAACACATTGCTGCTTGCAGTAGAAGAAATCCCCACTTTGCAGCTTCTTGTTTGTTGGCTGGGAGGCTATGGGGGCTGGAAGTCCATGGTTCTGGTCTGGAGGAGAAGAAGATGGGTGGAGTGGCTGCAAAGTGGTGGGCCATGACTTCACAGAGCACAGACTTGAGTTTGAATGCAGATCAGCAATGTTAGTCAAGAGGAAAATGCAATTTCAATCCACAATGAAAGAGGAACTGGATCATGGACCTGATTGCAACACAATTACATTGAAAAAAAATGCACATTCACAAACTGTGTATTGTTGCAGCTATGAAATCAAGCATTCAATATGGATGGCATGGGCACATGGGGAAGAAAACTGCTTGCACTTCATCAGCTGAATCAGGCATGCACATTGTGCACTTTGGAGTTGTATCCTGAGCTTCTTCTTCCATTGGTGGCATTCACACTGCTAGCTCATTCCATATCATCATTCGCTGCTTTTTGGATGGCAATCATATTGGGAGTCCACACAACAGTATGTGTTCCATTGCTACTTGATCCTTTAATATCTCCAGATTTTGCAAATGGCTACATGATGTTTTTCTTTCCTGCACTGAAACACTCTCCAAAACCCATGAGAGGCTTGTTGCAAATGCTGCACAAAGGCCTTGTGTAGATCATGGTAGAAGTGCTTTTGGCATGAACCTGCAATCTTTTTCCTCCATGAACACCGATGAGCTGCTGCTGCTGTGCTGAGGGATTGATCACAGAATAAAAGATGAACTAGAGAAATGGGTATGGTAGGGAATGCATTGGTATATGTTTCCAAGTAATTGCAAGATGTTTGAGCTGTGAAAAGGAGAGAGAAATCAGAGTTGAGGGAAGGAATATTGGATTCTTCTGCTTGTGAAAGACTTCCTTCCTCTCTCTCTCCCAATGCCCAGTTAGGTTTTCACTACTGTTCTGTAGGGTCTTATGTTTCCACTTACAGCTTTTGCAACCCTAGGGGCTTTCAAGTGCTTCTAAGTCACTTTTGTGGCAAAGAAGGGCACTTTTTGTTTGGCCCTAGGTTCTCAGGTCTGGGTGAAACAACATCCATCAGTGCACCAATGGATGGGAACCTTTGAATTTCGAATGAATGTTGGATGGTAAATCCCACTCACCATTGCACTACTGCACCACTGGATGGAACCCTTCAATTTGGTTTTTGTTGGATGAATATTCTGATGAATATGTCACTCACCACGTGCTGTTGGATGGAAACCTTTGATGTGGATCATATTGGTGATGAACCTCACTCACCAGTGCACCTATGGATGGAACCTTAAGTACTTATATTGTTTGGTTTTGTGCAATGGAAATAATTGATGGGCTTCTATTAATGAAAGCATCATGCCATTTTTGCATCTTGAAGCTCTTTCTACTTGAACCCAGTAGCAAAGAGCTAGGAGTATGAATAAGGCTTGAAAAGCTTTCACTGTGTATTCCTCTTTAAGAGTTAGCATCAATACCATTTGGTGAATCTTGGAGGCAAAATTTTAAGAGTAATTTTCTTCCTGAAATTTATTGCTACAAGGATGCCAAGATGCACTTTCAAAGGAATAATAAATCAATTCAACGCATGGAAGATCACATGATAAGGGGGAAGTTAAAAACTAAGAAGAGATAGAAGAACTTAATTTCTCATTCTTTGCCATGATCCATTTCATCTGAATGGGAGTCAGATGAAGAGGAGGAAGAAGGAACTAGAAAAGTGAAGAAATAAACAAAACTGCATCACCACATAATGGCTCTGCCCCTTTAAATGACATCCATAAGGATGATAAATATTCAACATGATAAATATCATTTCACCAAAGATATGGAATTGGTAAGCTCAACAACCCTTAGTGCACAAGTCACATGGGGAGAAAAGACAAGTTCTCATGTCACATTATGGTGCTTGGTTTGCTACACATGCTAATACAAATGAAAGGAAGGATCACAACAAAAACTAATGGCTAGAACCATCACATGGAAGGCAAAAGGGAAGGCCAAAGAAAGGCCAAAAGACATGTAGCTTGTACGAACCAAAGAAGAGAACTAATCCTTCTCATGGTAGGAAGTTATCTCACCCACAACCTTCTAATGTCACCTACATTCAAATCATGAGATCTAATAGTAATAAGAGGTCTAGAACAAGCATCTCATGCCAATGCAATCTTCCTCTCTATAGCAAAGGCTAAAGCACATTGAAAAGCAATGTTAACACGCTACCTAAAAAATTGAATGCAAAAAAACAAGGATGAATTACCTCCCAATCACCTACCTATCATGAAAAAGACGAGCACACTCCCTAATGAAATGATCCATATCACATTCAGGTGCACCATGCACCTCTGTGGCCATCAAAATAAAATGGTGCCTCTCATGAATCCCTTTATACTTGTGGATCTTGGCAATAACGTTAAATTTCACAACTACACCTACTAGTCAAGTAATGACATTCGTAGCCACCATTTTTCATGTCAAGTCAATAACCACCACATCAACAACAAAGACCTAGTCCTCATTAATACGAATTAGTACATCTAGTACTAGCTAAGTTTGCAATTACTTAGTTGAATATTTTTCAAACTGACTAAATTTGTTTCATTATCTCATGCATTTTTTAGCCTTTAAATCAAAATGATATTTTCACTTTTAGGAAAGGAAAAAAAGGGATTATAAAAATAGTGGCATTCTAGGTGCAACATGAGATTGACCATCATTAATTCCATAGCCAACCTTACCTCAAAGACAAACTATCATTCCAATAGCCCTACTTTCAAACATTTAGTGAGCCCTGTTGTTTCACTCTTCTTTAGGTATTCCACAACTTTTCTTTTTTTTGGCCATTTGGTTCAAAACATCATGTAATATGCAATGAAAACTTAAAAGTCAATGAACAATTATATATGGTAAAACAAAAGAAAAATGAGCCTTTTGGTTCCAAGGGTCATTGAAAAAATGGTGAAATGTTAAAAAAAAGTTGGATATTTCTATTTTAGTTTAATTTTTAAATTCTCATAAATTTAAGTTGAAAACCCAAACACTCGCTTGTAAATATCAAGTGGCTGATTTGGGCATTTGCCTATATGGCAAAATCCTAGATGCTAAACATTTGGTGAGCCTCATTGTTGTATTGTTCTTCACCTAAGTATTCCACAACCTTTTGTTTTTCTTTGCCATTTGGTTTAAAAGGTCATGCAATACAAGGCGAAAACTCAAAAGTCAACCAACCTATACATATGGTTTAAAAGTCAAAAATGGGCATTTTGGTTCCAAACATCATGGAAGAAGCAATGATTTATTTATTTTTGTGGAGAAAATTTCGCCATTTCCCTATAAAAAAAAGTCCCAAGAAACATGGTCAAGGGAATTTTTTGTAAAAATTCCAAAAAAAATCATCACATTTCAACGAAAAAAATTATGAAATGGCCAAGGTTCTTAAAGGATTCAGGTAGATTTTGTAGTTTTTTTTCTTTTGAAATAGCCATATTTAGTTATTGGGTTTTAATGGTTCACCAACATGTAATAGGACTCCTAGATTTTCTACTTCTCTATTTGTCTTATAGCCAAATTTGGCTAAGTCTTCTTGTTTTTTATCACCACTTTGGTCAAACATGAGAAAATTGAAATAAAAATAAAAAAAATTGGAGGATTTCCCCTCCTACCTACCTCACCTCATTTTGCGTTCACTCCATTGCTAGAGCTCGAAAGAGCTTGAAGCTTGAAGTGGGAGCTTGAAACAAGAAGGTAGAAGTGGGAGCCAAAAACATGCGTTTGAAACGAAAGGGCAAAAGTGGGAGGGTAGAAGTGGGAACCAAAAGCGAGAGCTTGAAGCAAGAATTCAAAAGCAAAAGGGCAGAATTGAGAACTTGAAGGTAAGCTCCCTCCCTTCTCTTCATTTTTTTTTGTTATTTTGTTAAATATTTTGCTACAAAGAAGGTGACAGCAACTTGCTACCATCCCCTTCTTGAGAAGAAGACAATAACACATTGTTGTCGTTGCCTTCTTCATAGCAACACCACCACAAAAGAAGGTGACGACAGCTACTACAACCTTCTTCGATGGTTTTACTGCAAAGAATTTGTTGTGAAAAAAGCGATGGCAACTTGCTGCCATCACCTTCTTTCTTCTTCTTTACTTGAAAAGAAGCTTGAGAAAAAAATGATGACACATTGTCATCGTCATCGTCTTCTTGAGTGGTGTTGTTGTGAAGAAGGCGATGGCAACTTGCTATTGTCACCTTTTTCATTTTTCTCTCTCCTTGAAAAGAATAAGATCATGGCAATGGTCGTCATCTTTTTTTTTAGTGTGTTGCTACGAAGAAGGCAACAACAACTACAATTATCTTCACCTTTTTTTCTTCTTCTCTTTGTTTGAAAAAAAGAAAAAGATAATGGCAACTATGGTTATCATCACCTTTTTTTTCTCTTTTATTTGTTTGAGAGGAAGAAAAAGACGACGACAACTACCATCGCCTTCTTCATAGATGTGTTATTATGAAAAAGGTGATGGTAGTTGCCATCACCTTCTATAATGGTTTTGTTGCAAAGAAGGCAATGGTAGTTGTCGTCATCTTCTTCGGTGGTGTTGTTGCAAAGAAGGCAACGACTTGTTGCCATCGTTTTTTTTCTTTTTTTCTTGCCTTCTTTAGTGGTTTTGCTACAAAGAAGACAATAGTATCAAGTTGTTGCATTCATTTTTTTTTTCTCGCCTTCTTTCTTTTTAAATTTTTTTCTCTTTGGTCCTTTTACTACAAAGAAGGCTAGTTCATTAAAATTGAAAAATTAACAATGATATGGTGGTTTTTTTTTTAATTTAATGTTATAATGGCTAGAGGAAGGAAACTGAAGAAAGTTGGTGGTGATTTGGAAGCTCAAAAACAAAATATTGCTTCATCAAAACCAATAGTTGGGAAGCAAAATGTTGATCCATTACAACTGGGACTTAGGGAACAAAATGTTGTTCCATCATAACCGGGACTTGGGGAGCAAAATGTTGCTTCATCAGAGTTGGGAATTGATGAATCAAACAATCTATGTGGCTTCGAGTTGGCAATGGTGATTGTTTACAATTCGAATGATGAGATCCCTCTCAATATAGATTAGGAATTTTGATTGAAAAGTGGTGGGTTAGACTATTTTAGAATTTACATATATTATATTGAATGTAGAAAAAAGATTGTATAAAAAGATTTAAGTTTAATTAGACCTGTACCTTCCATCATTTGATGGAAGGTGTAAGATTTGTATATCAAAAAAAAATTATTGCAATATCTAAAAGAAATTAAAGTTTGAATAATTGCATTTCATTGTGTGATTTGATGTTTTGCAATACCTGCATTCTATTGTGTAGTCTTTTTATGTCTAAGGTTTTAAGGTTAGGTTTTTTCTATTACAAAATAAAAATTTACTTCTTTTATAATTTTTGGTTTAGGTCCAAAGCTTGAAACTAACTAGACCTCTTAGCCATTGACACCCCCTTGTCCACCCAATATGGCCTAGAAAGACAAAAAATGGATGAAGGTTGGTCAAAATGAAAGTGTAAAATTAGCATTTACATTATCACATATGTTGCAAAATGGTTATTAACCAAGCATTTGAAAGAGGTGCATGGTTTAATGGCAAAAAAAGTCAAACCTGGGAGGCCTTCAACTTTTAAAAGAGGTCTTTAATGTCAAGGGCATGTTAAAATGAATGCTTGCATCTTAGGAAATGTCATGGCTATGCAAAGGCAAAATGATCAAAAGGTTACTAATTACGTTCGTGCCAAAGCCTAACGTTCATGGGATAAGTTAGTAATTGTTGCAAAACAATGTCCACCATTACCAAAACCAAATTTCATCAAATTAACTTTAGAACAATTGTTACAGGTGTCAAGTCTTAATGCTCAAAGCATGGGAAGCGTGCCTCAAGATGTTGTATCACGGATGGAGAAAAACAAAGATTTACAGGAGATGATCCAATCCACTTGTTCTGCATATGCACAATGATTGAAAATGGCATGGGATGTCAAAAATTGAGATAAAAAATCCATTAAAACAAATTGAACATAAGATGTCGCAACCCTAGCCTTGGGCTCACGACCAAAACAAGGGCTTACAAAGGTGCAAGCCAATAAGGAAGCTTGGGAATCACATCTCATGCTCCCAGGAATATAAGAGAGTGTGAAAGAATGAACCCTCGCATTCCTAAATGAGCTCCCACTTTGGGAGTTAGACTCTTAACGAACTTTCGAATCTTTAGAAACCAATTTTAGGGGTTGAAACTCATTAGATTGAAAAATCCCTTATATAATTAAAAAGCTCTTAGAATTTAGATGCGTAAAAAATGGGCTCGCATGACCCATTTGGGTACTTAAAACACAAGTTATGGCCAAAAGAAGAGCCGAGAGTCAAATTGCCAATTTGACTCCTGACCATTAAAAGTCAGGAATCACCTTAATTTCCTTGCGTGAAAATGGCATGCCAAATATCATTAGAAAGCTCTCAGCAAGGGCTACAACTTTGCTCCATACCTCACCTCAATTGGAGGTTTGCACACAAAATTATGAGCCTCCAAAGTTGCAAGAGTCCCAATTTCGAGAATTTCGAAACTCCCATTTGGGAGTCCCAAGACAAAATGACATTTGGGTGCTGGCCTGGTGGCCAAGCATAAAGAATATTATAAGGGGGAAGGTGGTGGTTTCCCCCAAGCTCGGGCTGTGGTGAGTCTTGTGAATCCATGTTTACTCATGGCTCGTCCGTGCACCAAAAATGCTCCAACTATGCATTAACCAACTTGTTGTTTGGTTTGTGTAGGCTTGTGTGAATAATTAACCCGCTTGTCATTCGTCTTGGTCTCATCCCAGAACTCCAACGCGCCTTTCTACCCCCGAAAAACAAGCTAGGGAGTGCGCCTTAATTATTTTTCCTTCCACTATTTTCACCTTTGGACTCGCAATCGAATCCATCAAAAAATTTGGGGGTGTGTCACAAGAGTTGATAGTTGTATTGAATTTCTATGAATTTAAAATGATTCATGGAAGGTAAGAAAAAATAATAATCAATGTTTGTTGTTTTTTTATAATTTTGTTTCATCCAAAGTGTGTTAGGGTTTAATTTGGTGGTTTTTTGGTGTTTTGTAAGGTTCAAGGCACAACAAAGGAGGAGTTTATTGCAAATGTAGTTCATGTTAAGATGTAACATCGCCATTTGTACATTGTTCGTCATGCAACAAAGGCTGTAAATGCGATAATTACTTATTGAGTTAAACACGACATTGTAAATAATGATATGGTTTAAGGTTTCCACTTTATAAAATTATCTAGGTTTTTTCAACCCTTTCATTTTTTGGATTACTCAATTTTTGAACTTTGGTGTTTTGATATACTATAAATAACATTTTTTTCTCATTAGGTTATTTAACATTTTCCGATCCACCCATTTTTGTACATCTTTTATCAATATAATATTTTCTTCTAGTCACATTTGTTTTATAGGTATATGGTTAATCATATATGTCCTCTTTTTCATCATCTTTTTAATGTTTTAGATGTAATAATCAAAACTTAAATAATCTCATGTGCACATTTTATATTTAACTTGTCTAAGGTTTACGAAGATCAAAATGTACATTGTGTAATACTTATATCTAATGTATAAAAAATGACATCACCTAAAGATTTTTAAAACAATAATCACATTCTAATTAACTTATTAACATTGTCATGAAACCAAACATGAAATACCCACATCCTTTCTATTTTAACTTCCATAAGGGCATTTCAAATATGTTATACCCGCATATAGGCCTTGTAAATAGTTATTGATTTTTCCATCCATTGCAATATTCGCATATAGGTATTGTGAATAATTGTTGATTTTTTTTACATCCACTGCAATATTCGCATATAAGTATTACAAATAGTTGTTGATTTTTTTTACATCCATTGCAATACTCACATATAGGTCTATAAATAGTTGATGATTTCAACATATTTTGCAACACTCACATATAGGTCCGTAAATAGTTGATGATTTCAACATCTTTTGTAATACTCGCATATAGGTCTCCAATGTAATATTTACATGACCCATATGACATAATAATCTAGTTTAAATATCAACAAATAATGTCATAATTAAGGAATTACTATAAAAAAATTCATATAATGTAAATGATTGATTATCATATTTAGACAATCATTTATTTTTTAATACTAATTAAATGATTATTTAGTCGAACCTTAATTATTCAAATAATTAAAATTTAGATCTAAAAATCAAATTGATAAATTGATATTTAATTTATTATCTTAATTATATATTTTATGTTGATAAGTTATTCAAATCATTATTTTAGATAATTATTCATGAGAATTAATTGTCATAAAATTAATTTAGAATAATAATTAATTTAAGTATATAAAAAACCATATTTTGGATACCCAAACCGTTTATTGGTTATTTTGAAATGGCTTTACATGTGGGTATTACATTTAGGGTTGGGTCTTCACCTAAGGTTTGCTTGAATCACTTATGGATAATTTCAAAATGAACTTGCATGCATGTATTACATTTAGGCCTTGCTCTTCATTCAATGGCACCCAAATTACATATTGGGCATTTCAAAGCAATCATACATGTGGGTATTGCATTTAAGGTTGGGTTTTCATTTAAAGTTTATCTAAATCACCTATGGGTTATTTTGAAACAAACTTGAATATGGTTATTGCATTTAGTGTTATGTATTCATATAATTTTGCAATACCCACACACATATTTATTTTTACCAACTAAAGATTTGGCCTTAAAATTTTTTTAATAAATAAAATTTGTAACAAAACTCAAAAGAATGTATGTTTCTTACCATTCGTTAATATCTCCAAGCTAATTTTTTTCATTTTCTTTAAAATATAGATATAATGACATTGCATTGTTTTGCATACACCTTTAAAAATTCCATGCAAAGTGCACCTTAGATTTATTTTAGTTATTAAATACTTGTAAAACATAGATTAACAACTATAAAACATATGGAAACAAAAGATATTCATAATTATGTTATAGATCTAAATAATTAATTAGATAAAAAACTAATACAATTAACAAAGTTTATAATATAAACTTTAAACCATGAAATATATGAACCAAATTCCTAAACCTTAATGCATAAGGCCTAACCCCAAAATTCCAAATGATATTTGCCATAAGCCTTGTGAAAACCCTAACTATACAAACCCTATAAAAAATACTCTTAATGATATATGCCTTAAACCCAAAAAATATATACAAATTATATAATGAAAATTTTAAAAATTAAAAAAAGGAAAACATTTAGAAACCAAATTTTATAGCTTTTAAATTACAAATATTTATTAACAAAAAAAAAACCTTAATCTTCTAAAACAATTAAACAAATTTTATAAATAACCAAAAGAGAAGGTATGTTTTTTACCTTTATGTGATCTCTCTAAGCTAATTTTTCCAATATCTTTGAAGAAGATATATAATGAAATTTTATTACTTCACATATGTGTAAACCCTAAAAATTTCCCCCTAATTTAATGAATGATTAAAAAATTATTTTAGATAATTAATGAACTATCAACAAATTGTGTCATATAATTAAGGAATTAAAATTTAAGAATTCAAAAAATTAATTAATTAATTATCAAAAACTAGATAATCATTTATTTATTTAAAATAATTAACTAATAATTTGGTTTAAATTTATTTATTTTGATAATAAAAAGTTGGATCTAAAAATCAAATTGATTAATTTGATACTTAATTGATTGACTTAATTATATATTTGTTTTAATAAGTTATTGAAATCGCTATTTAAGATAATTATTCCACGTTATAACTTGCAAATTCAATTTTTCCATTGAAAATTCTTGCACCAAGATAAGCTTGATCACAATTATCATTGTATTATTTGTTCCACAAACAATACATCTTTTTAATTTCAATCAAACAAAGTAAGAATCATGGAATTCTTAATCAACAACCCCAACCTTTATACACACATTTGTTAAAAAAATATTATGAAATTAACTAATTATTTTAGAATGACTTGGTATGCGAGTATTGCATTTTGGGTAGGATCTTCATTTCAAAAAACCTAAACCCCACATGGGTTATTTTGGATTGACCTTGAATGCAAATATTGCACATAGGGTTGGGTTTTCACTTAAAGGGTACCCAAACCACCTATGGGTTATTTCAAGGTGAATTTGCATGTGGATATTGCATTTAAGGCTAGGTCTTCACTTTAGGGTGACGCACTCCCAACCTCTTTAATAGACTCAAATGTGAATCTAAAACAAAAACGAAAGAGTGGGAAGTTAAGGCACATTCCTTGGCTTGCAACACTTCGAGGGTAGAAGGGCGCGCTAAAGCTCCGAAATGGGACTAGGAAGATTGATAAGCACTTTAATCACTGACACGAACCTACACAAACCAAACAACAAGTTGGTTAGTGCATAGTTGGAGCACTTTTGGTGCATAAACGAACCATGGGCAAACTCGGACTCAAAAGACTCATCACGACCTGGACTTGGGGGAAGCCACCACCTTCCCCCTTATAGTATATTCTATGCTTGGCCACGGGACCGGCATCCAAATGGCATTTTGTCTCGAGACTCCCAAGTGGGAGTTTCGAAATTCCCAAAGTTGGGACTCGCACGACTTTGGGGGCTCGTAACTTTGCGTGCAGACCTTTGATGGAGATGAGGTCTAAAGCCAGGTTATAGCTCTCGTCAAGAGCTTTTTAATAATATGTGACATGCCACTTGAAAGCAAGAAAATTGAGGTGATTTTGGACTTTTAGTGGTTGAGAGTCAAACCCCTATTTTGGCCATAACTTATGTTTTAAATGTCCAAATGGGCGATGCGAACCATTTCAGATATCTATGTTCCAAGAACTTTCCAATGATATAAGAAACATCTCAATCTAATGAGTTTTGACCCTTGCAATCACCTTTCAAAGATTCGGGAGTCCATTGGGACTCCAACTCCCAAGGTGGGAGTTCATTTGGGAGTGTGGGGGTTCATTCCCTCCCACTTTCTTACACTCCCAGGAGCATGAAATGTGACTCCTGGGCTCACTTTTGGCCCTCACCTTCGGAAGCCCTTGCCTTGGTCACGAGCCCAAAGCTAAGGTTATAACAAAAGGTATCCAAACCACCTAGATGGGTTACTTTGAAGTGACGATGCATGTGGGTACTACATTTAGGGTTGGATCTTCATTTAAACTTGTAATACCCACACTTATATTTACTTCTAGCAACTAGAATTTTGGGGTTTAATTACAATACCCATACTCATATTTTCTTCTATCAACTGGGATTTTGGGGCCTAATTGTAATACTCACAATCATATTTACCTCTACTAATTGGAATTCTGGGCCCTATTTGTAATACTTGCATTTAACACTAATATTATCATTATCCTTTTTTTTTTCATTTCAAATTTTTTGGGTTTATTACTTAAAAACAATAACAACCTTTGTGGCATATTAGACTTCATGTGTGTGTTGAATGCATGATGGTCAATGAATTTGGGCTATGGTATACAAAATCAATTCTAAGGCAAATTTCTTAGTGTCAATGGCAACAATCTTGATGAATAATTGAAACATTTATTCATGACATCATTTAATAAGTACATTTGTGTGATTGAGCATTGTTTCATGCCAATATTTGAACCATTTCACATTATTCCCAAATCCATTTTCTACGTGGTGTAACACTAATTTTGGGTGTAAAATTACATTTTCTTTTATGAGGCATATGTTACAAATATTGCATGCTAATATTCTCATGTGTGATGTGGCATGTTCACAAAGTGTCACATCACCTTCTTTACATTCATCTGTGATTTCTTGCATTGTAGTGACCAATTGCGCAAGAGCCCTTTCCATTATGGTTGATGAATTTATTGTTTCAATAGACATTACAATGGCACCCATAGGGAGATCACTTTGCTCCACGATCGTGAGCCCATTAAATTCCATGATCCCATCATCATTTTCAAGATGCTCATTTTCGTCATCATCATTGGACTCCATATCATCTAGAATATGTTATGAGTCTACAAACATGTGACCCAACCCTCCATGATGTGATCCATACCATGTTCCATAGTAATGAATGATATCCTCCTAAGAAATGTCTGTGCATGTGAAAATGACCACAATTTGGTGTTTACACATTTTTCTTCGCAATGCCCATTCACATGTGCAACAAGATATTTTGGTGAATGGGAATTTCACTACATAAATGATGTTGGGAAAACGTTGGTTCCATATGCCCCAAGCTCCATCACTCTCAAGGGGTTTGGTTAGTACACATGGGTGAATGGAATAAAGGCTGCCTTTTCTACACTTCATGTAACAATGGCCTCCATAACCTTGTTTTTTATGAAACCTTTTTTTTTTTTTCATTTCTAATGTGTGCATGTAATGGTGTGCAATGGCTGTTGTTAATTGCCACACCGACCAATTAATCTTATGCCTTCTAAGGCCTTTTGTGTCAAAAGCAAACCAATGTTTCAATGCACCATGATATGATTCAATGTTGGCTTGGATGTCTTGGTTGGAATGGGGCACTCATTGAACACTCACCATCCATAATTCTACAAACATAAACATAATGCACAAGGGTGAATAACATGATTACAAAAGAGTTTTGAGTACTAAACCATGATAAACATTATCATTTACCAAATTGATGGTAATAAGTTTAGGAGTAATTTGTCCATGCATCACTAAGCCTATGTTTGTGCAGGTTTTTTCTCATAACAACCCTTCCATGTTCTTTGAAATCATCAATTGTTTCTTCATGATTGATGGACATGTACATCACATCATGAAGGCCTTAAAGGATTCCACCCCACACCTCCACATCTTTGATTTTTTCAATAGCACATAAGCGCCATGCTTTGAGAACATGCCAACAACAAAGGAAGATGGGAACCTTGTCCATACCCCATAAGACCTTAAGAGGGACACATATGCAATAAAATGACCATGAGTGGATGGGGTTAGTACAACATAAAATGCATTTGAAGTAATCAAAAAATTTATGAAAAATAGTAAAAAATTCTAAGGAAATAAACACAAAGTAGGTATGAGGTATAAAACTAACTGTAATGCCTTCAATTCTTGTGATGCATTGTCAATGAGAGAACATGATGGTTTCCAATGTGCCACATGTGATAACATTTTGTCTTTTAATGGTTTCAACCATTCGATCAAATCTTCAATTGTTTGCTTACTTGTAATTATCCATGCTAAAAGGACACCTGTGTGATGAGTATCAAACCCCATTAAGGTGAATAGATGGAATTTCATGTCATTTTTGCCAAATGTGGCATCCATAGAAATGGCACCATTGTGAACATATGACAGCATGGACTCACATTGAATTGGTGTTTGAATACCTATGGTGAATGGGGTTTGAGTCCCGTTGATTTCACTAGCATTTTGGAAAAAGAACACATCCTCCAGATGTTGGAGAACCCAATATTAAATTGAAATTGTAGGGTTGGTGTGTAAATGCCAACTCCCTTTCTTATGTTTCCGATCCAAATATGCAATGTCTTAAAGTTGAATGAAATCATCTCATGTCATGCTTTGACATGCATTCACATATTCCCACCAAATTGTTTTATGTTTGACATATATTTGTTTGGCCATGTAACCTAAGCTTAGTTGGGCCCATATGTAGTCCTTTAATGCTTGTGACATGTGTGGAGCATAACAAGAAAGACAAGAAATGGATTTTGAGTCATGCTCACCATGTGTGAATGACTCATCAATTCATGTATGGGCCTTATGTTAAATCGTGATCTTAGCTACATTAGGTTGTGTGTATGGATGTTTGATTGAGAATGACGCTAAGAATCTTCGTTTAATAGATCGAGTGTGCATTGAGTCTTCCTAATAGTCCTTTGACCATACCTACATTTCTACTTAAACCAAAAAACACTCAAGATGTAAATGATTACATCTTTGGTATATGAATTAAAGAAATAAAAAAAGTTGATGCCATAAACATTTACCATGTATGCTCGAGGTGGTTTTTGATAGTTGGTTGTTTGACATTTGTTTGGTTTGGAAAGTTTTTGTAAATATTCCATTCCATAAGGGTGCTTGTATCCCCTCAATCACCTTCCAAGAATTTTGGGATGTGAGCATATGGAACATAAACAAATTGAATGTTCATTTTATTTTGCCCTCCATGGCATATCCAAAACATCCACACCAAGTCCTTGTTTGAGAAAGGGACTTGGTGGGGTTTTGGACATGAATGGAATGGGATTTTGGAACCCTTCCCATGATTGAAAGGAAGTAAGACAAATTCTTACACTAAAAGAATTCATAATTCTAAAAACATTCATCATTGAACAAAAACCCAAAATGCAATACCTACACAGCTCCCTTGAAATCGACGTTATGACTTGGAATTCCCATTACAATACCCACATCATGATATAAAATACCTATTATTCTAATGTATATCACATATAATACTTGCATTGTGGACCCATATACTAAAACAAACTTTGGCAATACCCAAACTAAGCTATTAAACCTTCCATAATTGAAAATGTTCTCATATGTAATACCCACATTGTACCCTAAACCCACAAAGTCTAAAAACCCCATGTAGTAATACCCACATAATGAATATTAATGCACATTGTTTGAGGGGTGCAAAATGCAATACTTGCTTTAGGTTGTAAAACCCACATTGGTTATGGGGAGTAAATGCATTATTCACAATTGGGTATGAAAAAATCAAACTACAAAGAGATATTGAATATGAAATACCCAAGTAAAGGTATAAAACTTTTATTTATGGTTGTATACTTAATGAAACTTGACGCTCATTATATATCCAATAGTTAGGAAATGAAAAAGGTTGAATTGTGAAAATATAAACACAAAACAAAAAAAGTAACAAAAGACAAATGCATACCTTTAGGAATAAAAGATGACAATGTTCCACCCAAATTTGTAGTCCTAGTTGAAAACACAACCCTAAAAGACCATAACTAATATAAAAGCCGGTTAGAAAATTTTGAACTTTAATAACATGGAACATATGGAAACAAAAGAGATTCATAATTATGCAATAAATTTAAACAAGTGATAAGATCAAAAATTAATACAATGAATAAAGTCTAAAGTACAAACCTTTAGCTTAAAATAAATGAACCAAATTCCTAAACACTAAATCATAAGGCATAACCCTAAACATCCAAATTATATTTTGCCATAAGGCCTATTACAACCCTAACTATACAAACCCTAACAAAAAAAAATCCTAGTGATATATGTCCTAAACCCAAAAAACTATACAAATTATACAAATTATATAATGCAAAATAAAAAATTTAAAAGAACATAAAAAAATATTTAGAAACCAAATTTGTAAGCTTTTAAACCACAAATATTTACTTATCGGGGAAAAAAAAAAAAAAAAACTTAATCTTAAAAAACAATCAAATAAATTTTGTAAAAAACCAAAAGAGAAGATATGTCTTTCATCTTTGTGTGATCTCTTTAAACTAATTTTTTCCACTCTCTTTGAAGAAGATATAAATGAAATTATATTACTTCACATGTGTCTAAACCCTAAAATTTTCCCTCCAAATTTAACCTAATTTAAGTTAATTACTATAGATTTGTGAAAAACTTGTTAATTAATTTAATTGTCCCAACCTTAAACCTAAACCATAATCCAATAATACATACTTATAATAATTACATGAAAATATGTATTGTAATGTCCATTCCATATATACATTAAGTAAAGAAAACTTAGTAAAATATGTACTAACTAAACCAAAATGGTTGCAATTATGACATTGTTTCCATTATAAATTGTTTATAATATTTACATATGGGAACCTATGTTCATCATCCATGATATAGGGAAATCTTAATAAATTGATAGGTAGGATTAGGGGGGGGTTGGAAAAAATGAGTAGTTAATTAATTAGGTATTTGGTTATGTAAAATGTGTAGATAGGTAGGTAAGCATAGTGGTAGGTAGGAAGGTGGGTGCATAGGTAGGTAATTGGGTTAATAAGCAGGTTAGTAAGTAGAAAGGAAGTTCAAGGAGCAAGATTGATAGGTTATTAGGGTAGATAGGCATGTAGGTAGGCAAATTAATAGGTAGGAAGAAAGTTACACTAGCTAGGTAGATAAGCAAGTTAGTCCATAAGAAAGAAGCTACCTTATTAAGGTGGCTAGGTTTGTAGAATATTTATGTCAGTAGGGTGATTGTGTATATAGGGTTGTTAGTTAATAAAATAATTAGGTCAATAGGGTAGGTAGTTAGTTAGTTTAGTGATTAAATCAGTGAGGAAGTTAAGTTAATAGGGTATGAAGTTCATAAGGTAGCTAGGTTAATAGGGTAGGTGGTTAGTATAGTAGCTAGGTCAATAGGGGATAATAAGTAAGGTACCAAGGTTGCTACATTATTTATGAGGGTAAGAAGGTGAGTACGGTAGTTATGTGTGAAGTCAAGTCCAAGGAAAAAACGGCCAAGAACTTTTAAAAATAACTAAATTCAATGGTCAGCATAAAAAAGAAGTGGACTATGATGAACCCCATTTGGCACAAAATGAAAAAGCGTAACCCATCCAATGGATAGAATGGCCAATTGATGCATTAGCGGTTGTTGGTTCATTTTGGCCACCAATCAATAGCAAGGGACTAATTTCATCATCCATATGTACAATTGGCAACATTTTCTAGGCCCGACATTTGGTGAGCCTCATCTAAAGTGAACTAGCACCCACCAGTGCACTAATATGGATGGATGGTGCATTGATGAGTGGACCTTATTCATCCCTTGATGTCCCTGTGCTGACCAAAGAAATGACCATAGGATGACTTTTTCATTCCCCCTTCCTCAACCCTTGCTGCATTTTTTTTCTTTTTGGGAACCTTTTTTTTGCCCCAATCTCTCCCCCCCCCCCCCCCCCCCCCCCAAAAACTCACCATCACCCCCCCACTCATTTTTTTTTTATTATTTAAGCCCCAAAATTTCACCCCCCCCCACCCTCATTACT
>Ga0116227_10004813_pt1 | contig 29027 bp, 25 predicted proteins | sample S1TSphgellanicum_FD_89693 | JGI IMG/M metagenome (GOLD analysis project Ga0116227, IMG submission 89693) | Host-associated microbial communities from peat moss isolated from Minnesota, USA - S1T2_Fb - Sphagnum magellanicum MG | ecosystem: Host-associated > Plants > Peat moss > Unclassified... | reverse complement strand
TTTTGGCTTTTGTGCCTATGCCACCTATGATCTCACCAATCAGGCGACACTGAAGGGTTGGTCTGTCGTCGTCACGCTCGCCGATCTCGGCTGGGGCACGGTCGTGACCGGTCTTGCGGCGACGCTCGGCTACGCGATCACGCAGGCTGTCATGCGCATGCTCGGCGAGACAATTTGAGACGGCAGCGCGATCGCAACCCTTTGCTGCTCGGCTCATTGCCTCGGTAGTTTTGCGGTTTGCCGGCCTTCTCGAGGTGCAGGCAGGGATTAGTCTCGAACTGAGGAGACGACGTGGACGCTCTTGCTGACGGACCCGCCTTGTATCAGGCCGGACGGCTGATCGAGCTCGATCAGCGCCGGGCCGCGAAGATGGCGCGCTCGGCGCATGCCTTCGTCCGCGGCAACACGGAGCAGCATTATCGTTGGCTCGAGGAGCTGCATCTCAGCCTGCCGGCGGGACCGCCGGTCTGGATCTGCGGTGATTGCCATGTCGGCAATCTCGGACCGACGGCCTCGGCTGACGCCGAGGTCGACATCCAGATTCGCGATCTCGATCAGACGGTCATCGGCAACCCCGCGCATGATCTCGTGCGGCTCGCCCTATCGCTGGCGAGCGCGGCGCGCGGCGCCGATCTTCCGGGCGTCACGACGGCGCATATGATCGAGGAAATGGTGATCGGGTATGAGGCCGGCTTGTCGACGCTCGACGATGAAGAGCATCGGCCGCCGGAGCCAGCCGTCGTCGCGACGGTTCGGCGCAAGGCGCTCGGCCGCAAATGGCGGCATCTCGCCCGCGAGCGCATTGCCGACGTGCGGCCGATTTTGCCGATCGGCCGCAAATTCTGGAGGTTGAGCGAAGCGGAAAAATGGGAGATCGGTCTCTTTCTCGATTCGCCGCCGATCAAGAGCCTGATTCTCGCGCTCAACCGGCGGTCGGAGCGTGCCAAAGTCGAGCTTCTCGATGCCGCCTATTGGGTGAAAGGGTGCAGCTCGCTGGGTAAGCTGCGTTATGCGGCGCTCGTCCATATGTCGGGCGAAAAGCGGGACAAGCTCGCCCTCGTCGACATCAAGGAGGCCGTCGCCTCGGTCGCGCCGGCGCAAGACGCCGAGCGCATGCCGGCGCATCACGGGGCTCGGCTCGTCGCCGGAGCTCGCGCGCTTTCGCCCTATCTCGGCCAGCGTATGGCATCGGGCGATCTCTTCGGCCGCGCCGTCGTCGTGCGCGAGCTGATGCCGCAGGATTTGAAGCTCGAGATCGAACAGTTCACGCGGCAGGAGGCGGTCGGCGCCGCGCGTTTCCTGTCATCGGTGGTCGGCAAGGCGCATGGCCGGCAAATGACGCCGGATGTCCGCAACGCATGGATCAAGGAGCTTCACGCGCAACATCCGAAGGATCTCGATGCGCCCGCCTGGTTGTGGCAGATCGTGGTCGATCTGCTGGTCCGTCACGAGGCCGCCTATCTCGAGCACTGCCGCGAACATGCGCGCCGCGCGCGGGCGGCGTGAACGCCGGCTATACGGTCGTCAGATTGGTCTCGACGAGCACGGTGTCTTCTTCGAACACCGCAGCGTGCCAGGTATTGGGTAGAAAGTGAAACACGCTCCCGGCCGCAAAGCGCTGCACGCCGTCGCGCGTTTCGAGCATGCCCGTGCCGGAGATTACCTGAACGAACTGCTCGAAAGGATGCGCATGCCGGTCGGCCCGCGTCCCGGCTTGGATCGAGACCCGCGTGAGCGAGGCGCCGGCGCCGTCGATCGAGCTTTTTCTCACCGCGCTGCTGGCGCTTTGTTCGCCGACATCGTCCCAGTGCAGAAGGATCGCCATCGTCGTCTCCTGGTTTGCCGATCACTGTTGCAAGTCCGACCGTTGGACCGATCGGCTATAATGGTGGTCGAGCAGCGCGCGTATTACGACCCTTCAGAATTTAAGCCCAACGCCCGGGTTGAACCCGTCTCCCCCTCCGCCTCTGGCGCTTCCGGGGCTACCGCCCGAGGTTGGCGGGCTGAAGCCGCCGCTGTCGAAACCGGACGAAGAATCGAAAAATTTCTTGCGGCCTTCGGCGAGCCGATCCGCCTTTTCTTGCTCCTCCGGAGAGAGCTGCTTCTGGCCTTTCCCGGCCGGCGCCTTGGTCGGCTCCTGCAGGGTCCATAAACCGGGCTCGGTCGGTTTCGGCACGGTCTTCTTCGCATGCGCCTTGGGTGGATTGGATTTGGGCGGATTGGATTCGGGCGCACCAGTGGGTGCCGAGGTTGCCTGGGCGAAAGCCGGCGAGGCCAAGAGGCAGGCTGCGAGGCCGGCCCAAAAATTTATCCCAACCCGAGCCATCTCCACCTTCTCCCATTCTTGGCTGCGAAAACAAGCCGCAAGAACTTGGCAGCTTCGTGACGCGGGGGCGCTGCTGCGCGCGACCCTAAATCAAATTATAGACCGCCGGCAGCCTAGGAAAGCGCAGAGGTGCAGATGTCCAAAGCGGGATGTCCGCGCGTGATCGTTATTTGACCGCGACCGGCGGCGTGATCTTAGATCGATGCAGGAGGGCGACATGCTTCAGCGCCGTAGTTTCGTGAAGGGCCTGGTCGCGGCGGGTGTCGCGCCGGTGGGAGGCCTCGCGCCTCTACAAACGACGGCGGAGCCGGATATCCCCGGATGGCAGGCGGGCGATGTCGCGCATATCCTGCCGACGGTCAGCCACGAGCGAATCCTTTTAAAAGCTTCCTTTCACGAGCCGCTTGGCGGCGCGCCTGTTCTGCATGTCGACAACCGGCGCATTATCGGCGAGCAGACCGATACGACAGGCGCATTCTGGCAATTCGATGCGGCGGATCTGAGCCCTGCGCGCGCCTATTCGCTCACTTTGACGGATGCTGCCGATCGGCCGCTCTGCGAGTCGTGGCCGCTTGCGACCTTCCCCGATATGGAGGACAGGCCAGCGAGCTTCCGGCTTCTGATCTTCACCTGCGCCGGAGGGCATGACGGGCTCCATAAGCATCTGCCGGCGAGCACGCGCGCAAGGCTCCTGCGGCGCGGCCTTTCCTTCGCGCCGCAGGCGATCGTCGCGAATGGCGATCATATCTATTGGGACTTGCGCACCCGCCGCGCCAACCAGCTCGGCGCCTCGGCCGAAGCCGCTGTCATCGCCGGCCGCTTCGACCGCACCGCGCCGCTCTACGGCACCCCCAATGAGACGGTTCTGAAGCGCGCCGTCGGTCCACAGATCGTGCCGCTCTACGGCACGCTTTGCCGCTCGACGCCCGTCTTCTTCATGCAGGACGATCATGATTATTTCGAAAACGACGAGGCCGACGACCGGTTCATCAGCCTGCCGCCCGACCCTTTCATGATGGCGGCGGGCCGGGCTTCGCAGCATCTTTTCTATCCGGAGTTTTTGCCCGATCCGATGCGTCCGATGGGTCTTCCGTCAGGCTCGGCGCCGGATCGGCCGCGGCACGTTTCGGAAAGCTACGGGACGTTGCGCTACGGCCGTCTCGCCGAAATCCTGATGTATGACTGCCGACGTTACATGACCTTGCACGGGCCGAGCGCCGTCTTCGTGCCGCCCGAGGTCGAAACATGGCTGAAGGAACGCATGGCGCGCCCCGACACGGCGCATGTCGTCAACGTGCCCTCGACGCCGCCGGGCTGGAGCGCCGGCAAATGGGGTGAATGGTACGGCGATCTCGAAGGCGACGGCCGCTTGACCACTGCCAAGCCGAAGCCCTATTGGCAGCCGGGCTGGCGGGCGCAGCATGATCGCCTGCTGCAAGCCTCCTCCAATATGCGCGGGCGCATTCCGCTCTTCATCAGCGGCGATCTGCACGCGATCGGCGAGACGCGTATTTTCGCCACGAGCGGCATCGATCTCAAGGCCAACCCGGTCGTCGCCGCCTTGTCCGGCCCGCTCGGCACGGCCGGCTATGGCTGGCCTTCGGCCTTTCGCGGGACGCGTGGCGCGACGCCTGCGGGCCTCGAGGTCGACGAAACGCAGCCGACAATCGAGGAGAACGGTTTCATGATCGTCGACTTCACGCTGGAGACGATCACGATGCGTTTCTTCAAGTGGCGCAATGAGCCGATCGAGGCCATCGATACGCTGGAGCCGTTTCGGACCACGATATTGAAGCGCGGGTGAGCGCGTGCCGCCGGCGCTCACCGGCGCTCATTTGCACGCGCGGGCCTGCGCGAAACTGATATTCGCAAACAGCGGATTGCAACGCATGCCGTCGATCACGAACCAGCCAGCGATGGCGAGAAATATGAGAAAGACGAGCCCGAGAAGGAAAGCCGCACGGTCGGGCTCGTCGGGTTCGGCAGGGGACGCGCGCTCGGCCTCAGCGCGGGCGCGGTCCGCAGCAACGGCGGCGCGCCTTTCTTTCTCGAGCGCCGCCCAACGTTGGGCCGGCGGCGTCGCCCGGCTCGCAGTCTCAAGGTCTTTTCGGTTGCGCGTCATGGCTCGTGCCGTTGGCTCTCGTTCTCGTTAGTCCGACGACATGAAGCGTCGGTTCAGCGCAGGCGCGCCCCTAGTTCCAGAATCTCTATATAATACCCGAAGACGTCATGTGCCGGAGCAAGCTGATGCGCAAGGCGACGGGACCGCGGGCGCTGCGCCTTCTCGTCTTGATCGGCAGTGCGCCGCTCGGACCGGCGGCGGCGGCGCCGGGCGAGCCGCCGGTGGCGGTCTCCGTCTGCGGCATGATCGAAGCGGCGGCCAAGGCGCAAGATCTGCCGGTCGGCTTTCTGACGCGCCTCATATGGCGGGAGAGCAGCTTTCGCCCGCAGGTGGTGAGCCCCGCTGGCGCGCAAGGCGTCGCCCAATTCATGCCGCGCACGGCGGGCGAGCGGGGGCTCGCAGATCCGTTCGACCCCGCGCAGGCCATCCCCAAAGCGGCCGAGCTTCTCGCCGCGCTGCGGCTGCGCTTCGGCAATCTCGGCCTGGCGGCGGCAGCCTATAATGCCGGGCCGGCGCGCGTCGCCACGTGGCTCGAGGGCCATGGTGGCCTGCCGGCCGAAACGCGCTCCTATGTCCTTACAATCACGCGGCGTCCGGTGGAGGATTGGATGGCCAAAGATGCCGGGCCGGCGCCGGCCGACGCCGCCGAACCGAACCTCAATTGCCTGCAATTGGCTGCGCGCATCCGCAGCACCGAAGCGGTGCGCTTCGCGGGCTCGGCATTGACCGCGCCTTGGGGCGTCCAGCTTTCCGGAAGCTTCTCGAAGCAAGCGGCGCTCTCGGCCTATGCCCGGGCGCGCAAAAGTCTGGCTAGCCTGATCGGCGACGTCCAACCCATGGTGATGGGAGGTGCCGTGCGCAGCCGCGGATTCAGCCCCTTCTATCGCGTCCGCGTCCCGGCAGCCACGCGCGGCGAAGCCGACGCACTCTGCGCCAAAATCCGCAAAGCCGGTGGCGCCTGCGCCGTGTTGCGGAGCTGATATTCTAGAAGTTGGACAAGCCGTCCGAAATCGTGGTCGGCCTGGTCGATCGGATCACTCGATCGGATCACTCGGGCAGATCGAGGCGGGCGCGAACGCACGCGGCAAGCTCGGCAAAGGAAAAAGGCTTGCCGATCATATGAAGACCGGCGTCGAGGCGTCCATGATGAACGATCGCGTTGCGCGTATAGCCCGTCATGAAGAGGACCTTGATGTCTGGCCGCCGGCGCTTTGCTTCATCGGCGAGCTGGCGTCCGTTGAAGCCGCCGGGCATGACGACATCGGTCAATAAAAGTGAGATCGCGGCGTCCGCGGCCAAGATCCGGAGCGCCGTCTCCCCATTATTCGCTTCCAGAACGCGATAGCCGAGCTCGCGCAAAATTTCGCTCGTATAGGTGCGCAGCGCGTCGTCGTCCTCGGCCAGAAGGATAGATTCCGTGCCGATGGCATTCGTGCCGTTTTGTTCGGCTTCGTCCTCGGCATCTACGCTCCCGCCGATCTGCCGCGGGAGGTAGATTTTGACGGTCGTGCCTTCACCGACTTCGCTGTAAATTTTAATGTGCCCGGAGGATTGCCGGGCAAAGCCGTAAACTTGGCTGAGGCCGAGGCCGGTTCCCTTGCCGACGTCCTTGGTCGTGAAGAAAGGATCGAAGGCACGCTCCAGGGTTGCGCGGTCCATGCCTATCCCGGTATCCGTGACGGCGATCAGCACGTATTGGCCAGGCTCCACCGGCTCGGAAAGCGATCGCACATAGACTTGGTCGAGTGCCGCGTTGGCGGTCTCGATCGTGAGCCTGCCGCCGCTTCCCATGGCGTCGCGCGCATTCAGCGCGAGATTGAGAAGCGCGCTTTCGAGCTGGTTGGGATCGGCGAATGTCGGCCACAGGCCACCTGCCAACACCGTTTCCAAAGAGATGGACTCGCCGATAGTCCGGCGGAGCAGGTCGCAAATGCCGGACACGAGCTTGTTGGCGTCCAAGATCCGCGGCGACAAAGCCTGCTGACGGGAGAAGGCGAGCAGCCGACTGGTCAGGGCCGCCGCGCGCTGCACGCCCTGCAGCGCCATTTCTCTGGCGCGGCCGATTTTGAGCAGCGCGTCGGACGGTGGCATTTGCGGAAGCTGCCGTCCGATGAGATCGAGGCCCCCCAAGACCAGCGTGAGGAGATTGTTGAAATCATGCGCGACGCCGCCGGTCAGTTGCCCGACGGCTTCCATTTTCTGCGCCTGGCGTAATTGCTCTTCGAGCTTGCGGCGCTCGGTCACGTCGCGGGCGCTGACGATGACGCGGCGCGGGCCACCGGCCTCTTCCGGAACCGGTGTCGCCAAAGCCTCGACAATGCCGTCGCCCTGTCGACGTTCATACCGGTAAGGCACCCCGCCCCGAAGGCACGCCGACATATGCATGTTCAACTCGGCGGCTCGTTCGGGGCCGACGACCTCCTCCGTCGTGAGGCCGAGAACGTTGTCCCGGGTCGTGCCGTAGAGGTGAAGCGTGGCAGGATTGATTTCCTCGTATCTGAACGTGCCTCCACCGGCTTCGACCAATACGGCATAGCATTCGGAGGAATGATCGAAAAAGGTTTGGATCATCCGCTCCGTCGCCAACAAGCGCGCGGCGTCTTCCTTGACACGGCGCTCCAGCGTCGCATTCAATTCATGAAGCGCGATTTCGGCGCCCTTGCGATCGGTGACGTCGAAACCTTCGACGAAGATTCCGGTGACTTGTCCGGCAGCGTCACGAATGGGCTGGTAGACGAAGTCGACGTAACGTTCGCTCACGGGAGCGTCGGGGCTTGGCTGCATCCTATATTTTGCGCCATTCGCCACATGGGCGTCGCCACTCGCGAACACGCCGTCCAGAAGCTCGAGATAGCCTTGTGCGACCGCGTCGGGCAGCGCCTCGGCGACTGTCCGTCCGAGCACGGGACGATGGCCGATGAGCTTCAGGTAGCTCGGATTTGCGAATTCGAACCTATGATCGGGACCGCGCAGCATTGCCATAAAGGCCGGCGCCTGTTCGAACAGCGCGGCGAACTGCTCCCGCTGCGCCGCTGTTTCGCGCTCGGCGAGGACGCGTCCGGTTGTTTCGATGCATGTGCCGAACAACCCCGCCACGACGCCGTGTTCGTCAGGCACGGGCGTGTAGGAAAATGCGAAATGTGCTTCCTCGAGCTGGCCATGGCGGTTCAGCATGAGAGGCAGGTCTTCCATATAGACCGACTCCCCGCTGAACACCCGGGCAAACATTGGTTCCAGACGGGTGTTCGCCTCGTCCCATACCTCCATCGCAGGGGAACCGAGCGCCGTGGGATGCTTGAGGCCGAGGATCGGGGTGAACGCGTCGTTATAAACCCATGTGCGCTCGCGCCCCCAAGCCAGAAACATGGGCTGAGCGGAAGCCAGCATAAGTTCGACCAATGTCTTCAGGGACTGCGGCCAACCCGACAGCGGTCCAAGCGGCGAATTGGCCCAGTCATGAGTGGCGATCCGGGCGCGCATGTCGCCGCCGCCTTGCGGAAAACTCACCGATCCTCGTCCTCCCGTCGTTCTTCAATACGCCGAAACGGGTGGGGCCTGCTAGATGGTCCAGCATTCCCGTCTTCGCGGCAGGCGTGGGTCAAATCATTGCCTGGCCGAGGCGGGCGATGGCCCCGCCATAGATTCATCCATCCGATGCAAAATCCTGAATGCTGCGTCCGATCACGAGATCAATAAGTGATGGAAAGGCTCTCGCCGATTGAGTTGGCGTCGAAACGGTTAAATCCAAAGCACCGCCGGGGTCCTGCTCAATTGAACGCAGGACCCGGCGCTGTCGCATTCAGTTATTCATAGGTCGCGGTCGTGACGTCCCGCTTTTTGTCATAACGGATTGTGATCTTCTCGACTTCGCAGAGATCGATGTTGGACCACACCGCGCTCGAGTCATCGACGGTGTAGACGACTTTCAGGTCCCATTTGCACGTGCGTGCAGTGCGGTGAAATTTTATATTTCTCTTCTCGCCGTCGTCTAAGGTCCCGTCCCCCAATATGTCTTCTTCCCAATCGTCCGTTTTGCTCGGCGACACATAGACTTCCTTGAGCTCGTATCCGGTCTTGTTGATGAGCGTGAAGTCTTGCTTGGCGTCGGCCCATGCCGCTCCATTTGCCAGCCAGGTCGCACATAATGCGAGGCCCAAAGTCAAACCAGTTATTTTCATAATCCAATCCTCTGCTTTTCAAGTATTTCGCTGTCTATCCCGCGATCGAAGCCCCTTTTCAATGGAATAAGGTAGCGCCGCCGTTCTAAAGCAAATTTTGACGGCTTCAACTCTCGTCTGGGTGCAATCTTCCAAGCTTAGCTGATTTAGACATTATAATCGATCTAAGGAACGTGTTGAACTGCTCGAATATTTATTCTACAGATAAGAAACGTTCTACAGGCAGGCCGCACTTTGCGCCTCACCCATAAGGAAATGGAGCTAACCCGCATCGTCGCTTTGAAACGGCATGCATGCAGCAGAATCATATGCCGTCATCGCGGCTCGAGCGTCGCGCCCAAAGAACTCAGGCAATCTGCGACGAGATCCGAATCGATCTGCGGATCGATCCAAAATCCATATCGTTTCGCATTGCCCTCGGCAGCCTCGGAGTCCGCTTTCACGGGTTTTGCGCTCCACATATTGGGGCAGAGTTGATCGAGCTGGAGTTGGGCCGTACGCAACTCTCCCGACGTGATGTAGACGTAGATGCAAGGGATGCTCGCATCATAAAGTCGTGCATGGTGATTGATGACGGGCAAAGGATTTTTCCTTGGTACGTTGAACGATTGGGACCGCTTCTCAATCCGGAAGCCTTGTGAGGCGCGGGCGCCAAACGCCGAGCGCGACATTGGCGGCCGAGACCGCAAGCAGCACCCAGAGCGTGTTTTGCTCGGCGCCGAACGATCCTGTGAGCGTCGCCGGGTCCAACTGGCCGGCAAGCGCACGGGCGCTTCGCTCGCCTTCCTCCTGGATCGGGCCTAGAACGTAAACGAAGCCGCCCTCGAAGAGCAGGATGCCCGTTGCGGCTTTCAGCCAAGCCCAGCCGGCATTGTGAAAGGCACGGTTCACGGCGATCGCCAAGAGGCCGGCGATGAGCGTCAGCGCGAGAGACGGGAAAAAGATCCAGGTCGCGATCGTCGCCATCGCGCCGTGCATCAAGGCGTATTCGGCCAGGGACGTCGGCGGCGGCGCTACGATCATAAGCGCAATGAGGCACGCCATGGCGCCCATGAGCCCGATCGCTCCTATCGAGTGCAGAAATTTGAGAAGGCGTCGCAAGGCTTTTCGCAGATCGCGTCGGTCGGACTATCGAATTTCTACCGCAGTCCCAGCGATCAAGGTAGCGGAATCGTCAAGCTGCCGAAATTGGGTGTCGTTCGTGCCGATAGGGTTGACCCCTGCTTATATCGCTACGCGGAGCACGGGACGTATCGTCATTGCAGCGCCGCCGGCGGCGTGAGCGGATCGGCGATGATGAAGAAGCCGGTATAGGTCGTGCTCGATCCCGGCTGTGGGCTCGGCACCGGGATCGTCACATAGCTCGACGGCGGCGAGCTCATGTAAAGGCTGCCGAGGGCGGTGAGCTTCACGTCATCGATGGCGCCCCCCATTTTATCGACTGCGCCCATGCCTGAAAATGTAAGCCAATACCTCCCTGGCTTGGTGATTTGGATATAGGTCGTGCGCGTCTGCCAAGACGACGCATAGGCGCAGAAATCGATCACCGGATTTGATTGGCTTGCATTGTAACTCGACAAGTTGACGTAATCCAAAGGCGCGGTCGCGGCGCTATAGCTCGAGGCCGTCGATCCATCGGGATTTGTATAGGTGGTTTGATAGTCGAGCGTGCTGCTTGAATTCGGGGTGCTGACCAACTGTCCGTTCGCCATGAAAACTGCAACAAAATTCGTATTATAATAAGCAGTGCCAGACCAGCCGGTTATCCAGTTCGCGCCGGCCCCAGTCGAATTACCTGTCGTGTTCCAACTCGATAAGGTCGCCGCGCTCGGGGCAGCCGAACAAGAGTTCGTGGTGATCGCGCTGAATCGTATGTCCGACGTATAATCATAATTGACCTGATAATATCCTGGATCGAGGTAAAACGAGCGGCTAATCGATCGGTTCGAGGTCGATTCCGTCGTGCTCGTTCCGTAAATATCCTGAAGGCTCGCATCGAGCTCGATAAATTGCGAGCCCTGCGGCGCGTTATAGTCATAATAATCCATCTGATTGTAGGGACCAATGGCCCAGCCGCTCGCAGGCTGCGAGGGCCAGCCGCTGCTCGTGCTCCCAGTCGTGCCATAGCTCGCGTTGAGGGTCACGCCTGCTTGGCCACAATTATAGCAGGAAAAGCTTTGAGCCGGCGATTCGAACGTGTCTTCGAACAGGACCTTGTTATTCAGCCAAGACGTCGGGAAATTGTCTTGCAGGCTGCCGGTGCAGGTCTCCTGACACAGCATGATATTGTCGAGCTGGCCGCCATAGCTGTTATTGGCGCCATCGGCCGCGAAGCTCAGCCAATAATAGCCTGCCGTCGTCACCTTGATGCGCACGCTGCGTTGGATCCAGTTGTTCGGAGTCGCATAGACGCACATGTCGATGAGGTTGGAGCCAGCGAGCGTCTGCGAGCCATACATCGTCGCGTGCGTCGGCGGGATGCCGTTGCTGTTCATATCGAGATAGACGTTAATCTGATTATTACGCTGCGTGTTCGAAACGCCCGAGCCGCTCGGGCCGGTCGAGTTCGTGTCATTGGCCCAGGACAGATCGCTCGCCGCCGATCCGCAAATATAGACAGGATCGTAATCCGTATAGGAGACACGGCCAACATAGTTATAGCGCAGCTCATAATTCCCTGCCGGGAGGTAGGTTTTCGTCGATATCGACGAATTGCCGGCAGTTCCAGAGCCATTGTCGCAATCGAGTTCCGCCGAATAGGATCCTTGCGCCACGGTCGTCTCGTTCTGGCCAGCCTTATCGACCTCGAGACAATAGCCCATGATGTACCACGGAGTGCCGGTGGCACCGGTATATCCAACGGTGGACGTGAATGTATTGTTCACTGATATCGCGGTCCCCTGTTCATAACTCGTGCTCGTGCCGTTGGGGCGATACCAGCAGACGTTGGGGTTGCAGGAGTTTTCGAATCCCTCCGTGAGTAAGTAGGAGCTCGAGATCTTTTGATTGATGCTCGACGGGGTGTCATAGCAATGTGCCGTGCCCGCTACAGGAATTTGCTGGACTTTCAAAATTTGCAGGAAGGAGGCCGGCACGTTTGCCGTCAAGGTCACGTTCGCCGCGCCGCCTTGGGTATAGGTGAAAGGCGAGGCCGTCGTCTGAGTCAATTTGACGTTTTGGGCTTGCAAAGTCGAGGTTATGAAGGCGTTGACAGCAGCTATATAAGCCGCGCCTCCGTTAGAGCCGGAATAGGAGGAGGTGGATGTGTCGATGATGCTCGGGCGGCTGGCATATTGACAGGCCAGCATCGCCGTGTCGGCCAGCTTTTGGTGCACCGCATAGGCTCTACTCAAGTCTATCGAAGCACCTAAGCCAAGAAGCACTGCAGGGCTGACTAGCGCGAAGATCATAGCTATATTGCCGATCTCGTTTTTACGGAACCTTTCCAAGGAAGTATTGATAAAATAACGGAATAAATCGCAAACTTTGCTTAAAAGGTTGGTTGGTTGTTTCCACATGATAATTCTAATCTCGACTTTAAATGAGCTGAATAGTCCATCATCGTCTGCAGCAATTCGACGAATCAGAACGCTATAATTTATCATATAATTTGCACTACACGGATGGTGGGATTGATGCGGTCATGCTGGCGGTCTCAACCAACCAGCGCTTCTGGGACGCATTCCTCCGTGCCCATCGTCTTCGGATAGCTCGCAGTCCAGATCGAAAAGGGTTCCTCGCGCACGGGGCATCGCCGAGCGACCGGTCGTCGCCGCGAGGAAGTCGCTGCCCGAGCCTGCCCGCAACGAAACCTATTGCTTCATATGCTTCACGACCCTTCGCGCGGGCTTTGGTGGCGCGTGAGCATCGCGAGAGGTGGGGCCTCCTCTCGCTCGTTAGGTCAAGTTCCCGGCGACGGAATTGAACTTCGTGGAGAGATTGGTACCCATGACCTTGACGGCCGCGATAATCGCAATCGAGATCAAGCTGGCAATCAGACCGTATTCGATCGCCGTTGCGCCTGAATCGTCATCCAGAAAGCGTTGAATTAATTCAATCATCTGAAATCTCCAGGCAACAGGGTTAAAGTGTAAATACGGATAGCTTTTGAATCTGTTAACGAGGCAGAACTTTGATATTTAACATGGAGATACTCCATCGAGCGTCGCGGTCGTGCCTGCCGTGACGGGGATGAGCTGAAAGCTTATCGACGCGGTCTTGGATGTCATTTGCTGCCCCGTCCGAAAGTCTTGAATTGTCAAAGATAGCCGTCGAGCGGGGTATCGGGGTGCAGCAGTGATGTAGGGCGCTTGCAAAGCTTGACGGGCCGAGAAATACACCGAGTTATGCGAAGGATGGTTTTCGGCTCGGGCTTGCCGGCTTGGCCGGCTGGGGGCGGACCGCGAGGAAAACGTTCCTATTTTCGGACGCGTGAGAAATACGATTCGTCTATGTCGAGCGAGTTTCTAGAGCCCGATCTGCCCGTCGACGCGGGGGAGCCGCTGCTTCGCGGCCCCGGCGAGGTGCGCGCGCTGATGCGCGCCCGGGCGTGGAGTGAGACGCCGCTCGGGGTTCCGGACCATTGGCCTGCCAGCCTCAGAGCTGTCGTGCGCATCATGCTGACATCGCGTTTCGCGATGTGGATGGCCTGGGGCCCTGAGCTGACCTTCCTCTGCAACGATGCTTATCTCCCGACGGTGGGCCTGAAGCGCGACTGGGTGATCGGCAGCCGATCGGACAAGGTATGGGCAGAGATCTGGCCGGATATCGGGCCACGCATCCAGCACGTTCTCGCCAGCGGCGAAGCGACCTGGGACGAAGCGCTGCTGCTTTACCTGGAGCGTAGCGGTTTCACCGAGGAAACCTATCACACCTTCTCCTACTCGCCGCTCGCCGATGACGCGGGCGTCACGATGGGCATGCTGTGCGTCGTCGCCGAGGTGACGGAGCGGGTGATCAGCGAAAGGCAGTTGCGCGTGCTGCGCGACGTCGGCACAACGCTCGCCGCAGCCTCGACGCGCGCCGAGGTCATGACAGGACTAGAAGCCTGCTTGTCCGCCGACACGCACGATGTGCCTTTCGCATTGGTCACGCTCGCAGATCGAAACGGCACGCTGCAGCGCGCAGCGCTGCATGACCCTTGGCGGCATCTCGCGTCCCCCGTGCCGCATGCCGATCTGGCAGAGCCCGCCGCCTGGCCACTTGCGCAAGCAGCTTATGGGACGCCGAAGCTGGTCGATCTGGAAACGATCCATGGGCGTTGGGGTCGAAGCCGGGAGGTCTCGCCCTTGCCGGACGACGCACCGCGCCAGGCGCTGATCGCGCCCATCACCGGCGCGGAAAGCGGCGAGGCGGTCGGCTATCTCGTCGCGGGGCTCAATCCGCATCGCGCCTACGATTCCATTTATCTGGGCTTCATCGAGCTCTTGACGGCGCAGGTGGCTGCGGCCGTTGCGCGTGCGGACGAATATGAGCGGGCGCGTGAGCGCGCCGATGCCTTGGCCGAAATCGACCGGGCGAAAACGGCCTTCTTCTCGAATGTGTCGCACGAGTTCCGGACGCCGCTGACGCTCATGCTGGGGCCGCTGGAAGATGCGCTTGCGGCCGCCGAGGCGGCCGCGACAGGCCAGCGCGAGCGCCTCGAGCTTGCCCACCGGAACGCCTTGCGGCTGCTGCGCCTGGTCAATTCGCTGCTCGATTTCTCGCGGATCGAGGCCGGCCGGGTGGAGGCCGACTATCTGTCGACGGATCTCGCGGCGCTGACAGCCGATCTCGCCTCGTCGTTCCGCTCGGCGACGGACAAAGCCGGGCTGCGTCTCAGCGTCGACACGCCGCCCTTGAGCCAGGCAGCCTATGTCGACCGCGACATGTGGGAGAAGATCGTTCTCAACCTTTTGTCCAACGCCTTCAAGTTCACCTTTGCCGGCGAGATCAGCGTGGTGCTGCGCGAAGCCGATGGAACAGCGAAGCTGACGGTGCGCGACACGGGCATCGGCATTCCGGCATCGCAGATAGACAAGCTGTTCGATCGCTTTCATCGCGTCGAAGGCGCACGCGGGCGCAGCTTCGAGGGTTCCGGCATCGGACTGGCTCTGGTGCGAGAGCTCGTCAAGCTGCATAAAGGTGATATCGTGGTGGAGAGTGCGGAGGGGCAGGGCACCGCTTTCCATGTGGCCATACCGCTCGGCGCGGCCCACCTACCGCCGGAGAGGGTGAAGGCGCCAGCAGAAGCAGCGGCGCCGGTCTCGCGGTCGCAAGCCTTTGTGGAGGAGGCTCTGCGTTGGCTCCCCGGCGATACCGGCGACGTCTTGCTGGATGCCGGGGCCGCGCGTGACGTGCCGCAGGGTGGCGGCGCTCATGTCAGCCTGACAGACAGGCACCGGGTCCTGCTCGCCGACGATAATGCCGATCTGCGCGACTATATCAGCCGGCTCTTGACAGACCGCGGCTACGCGGTCGCGACCGCTTCGGATGGCGAAGCCGCGCTCGCGGCCATGCGGACGCAACGGCCGGACATCCTCGTCACCGATGTCATGATGCCGAAGCTGGACGGATTCGGCTTGGTCGCGGCGGTGCGCGGCGACGCCTATCTTCGTGACCTGCCGATCGTGATGCTTTCGGCGCGTTCCGGCGACGAGGCGACGGTCGAAGGCTTGGATGCCGGCGCCGACGATTATCTGACCAAGCCGTTTTCGGCGCGCGAGCTGCTCGCCCGCGTCGCCGCGAATATCGCGATGGCGCGGTTGCGGCGCGAGGCGGCGGAGGCGGTCAGCCGCAGCGAGGCGCGCGCGCGCGACGAGGCCGAGCGCGTCCAGATTGCGCTCGACGCCGGCGCCCTCGTCGGCACCTGGCTTTGGCACGTGCAAACCGATCACGTGGTCGGCGACGAACGGTTCGCCCGGGCCTTCGGCCTCGATCCGGATCGCTGCCGCTCTGGTCTCACTCTGGCGGAGGCCATGGCCCCTATCAACGAGGCGGACAAAGACATCGTCGCCGCCGCAATCGGCGAGGCCTTGCAGCGTGGTGGGCCCTATCGCTGCGAGTTCCGGGTGCGGCAGCACGACGGCGCCTTTCGCTGGATCGAAGCCAATGGCCGGGTGGATCAGGATGAAAAAGGCACGCCGATACGGTTTCCGGGGGTGCTGATCGACATCGATCATCGGCGGAAGATCGAAGCCGAGCTCCGGGAATTGAACCAAGAGCTCGAAACGAGGGTGCAATTGGCCATCGCGCAGCGCGAGCAGGTCGAGGAGGCCTTGCGTCAATCCCAGAAGATGGAAGCGGTGGGCCAGCTCACGGGCGGGATCGCGCACGACTTCAACAATCTCATGACGGGCGTCTCCGGAAGCCTGCAAATGCTGGAGACGCGGATCGCGCAGGGGCGGCTCGACGCCGTGCCGCGCTATATCGATGCGGCGCAAGGCGCCACCAAGCGGGCCGCTGCCTTGACGCAACGCTTGCTCGCCTTCTCACGCCGCCAGACGCTCGATCCGAAGCCGACGAACTTGAACCGCCTGATCACCGATATGGAGGAAATCGTGCGCCGCACGACCGGCCCGAATATCGAGGTGGAGGTGGTCGGCGCGGCGGGGCTTTGGCCGGTCATGATCGACCGCAATCAGCTCGAAAACGCGCTTCTCAACCTTTGCATCAATGCGCGGGACGCCATGCCGCACGGCGGTCGTCTGACAGTGGAGACGGCCAATCGCTGGCTCGACACGAACGCGGCGATCGAGCACGAGTTGATGCCCGGACAATATGTCTCGCTTTGCGTGACCGATACGGGAATCGGCATGTCCAAGGAGACGATCCGGCGCATCTTCGAGCCCTTCTTCACGACGAAGCCGCTCGGGCAAGGCACCGGTTTGGGCCTCTCCATGATCTACGGCTTCATCCGCCAGTCGGATGGTCAAATACGCGTCTATTCCGAGGAGGGGCACGGCACGACAATGTGCCTCTATCTTCCCCGCCTCCACGGCGAGGTGCCCGAGAGCGAGATTGCCAATGAAGGCAGCGCGGGTTTCGAGTCGGGCTATGGCGAGACGGTTCTGGTGGTCGACGACGAGCCGACCGTGCGAATGCTCGTCACCGATGCGCTGCAGGATGCCGGCTACCGGGTTCTGGAGTCGCCCGACGGCCCCAGCGGCTTCAAGATCTTGCAGTCCGACACGCGCATCGATCTCTTGATCACCGACGTGGGATTGCCCGGCGGCATGAATGGACGCCAGGTCGCCGATGCGGCGCGCGCCCTGCGTCCGAAGTTGAAGGTGCTCTTCATCACCGGCTATGCGGAAAATGCGGTTGTCGGCAACGGCCATCTCGAGCCGGGCATGCAGGTCATCACCAAGCCCTTCGCGATCGACGCGCTCGTCAACCGGGTGCGTGTGATGATCGACGCGTGAGGGCGGTGGAAGCTTCAGAATGCAACGTGGAATTTCACTGATCCAATGTTCACCGGCCCGCGCACATAGTTGTAGCCGGGATTGGCGATAAATTGATAATCCAGAGTCAAAGAGGCGTTCTCTGCGACGCTGTACGAGTAGTAAGCCTCGAGGATTTCCTCAGGCCGGTAGCTCAATGCGCCGTCACCGATATTGACGCCTAAGCCACCGGCGGCGAGATATTGCTGGTAACTTTTGGAAATACCGTTGATGGCGCCCGCCACTCCGATCTTATCGAGGGGGCGCCCCCACGACGTTCCTGTCAACACACCGCCGAACGAGAAGCTTTCGTCAATATCGGTATAGATGATTTCCGATTGTCCGTTCCACCAGCTAATCCGGGAGAACAGACCGAAATCCTTCGTCACGCTCAGCTCGGCATTGCCGACAAAGCCGTATTGCGAGCGCGTCTTGCGCGTCGCCGTGATATCCGGCGTGCCATCGGGGTTGACGAATGCGGGATTGGCGAGCGTTTCGGAGAAGCTACCGGCATTGAATTGCTCCTCGAAGCCGATGATGCGGATCACTCCAGGGGCGCCGAGAAACGTGTAATTGTGCTGGAACTCGACAATGGTCTGGCCGCGCCGGCCGATCCTGGTGTCGAAATTTTCGCCGTTGGACACATCGGGCACCAAGAAATAGCCGGCGCGAACCGCCCAGTCCTTCTGGTTCAGATCGAGCACTGCCCCGTAAGTATAGCCTTGCTGATCGGCGGAATAATTGAATGCGCCGGCATCGACCAACGCCCAATTCATGAAGCCGACGCGCCCATCGTGCGAGTAGGTGTTGTTGTCGAAAATGTCGCCGATCGCAAGCTTGCCGAAGGTGAAGGTCAGCCTTGAAATATCTTGCTTCCCCGCCACCTGGTTGGGACCGTCCGCAATATCCTCCTGCTCGCCGCCCAGACCGAAGACATGGCGCATGAACAAGCGCGCCGTATTGTAATGCGGAAAATCATAGCCGGCCTTCTGAGCTTCGATGTTCGAGAAGCCGGCGAGGCCATGCGTGCCGGAAAGGCCGTAACCTTGGAAGGGCTCGGGATTGTAATAGAATTCGGTGCCTTCCAACGGGTCCTTATACCCGAAAAATCCTGTCACGCTGAACGTATCGCGCGCTTGAAAATTGGTTCCGAGGCTGTTTGTTCCGCTATAGGCGGCGCGGAACGGCGCGTTGGCCTGACCGATGACAGTCGACTGTGCGTGGATGCTCAAGTCGTCGCGGACCGATGGCGGTAGAATCCCGCCCGTCGTTCCGGGCGCGACGGGATTGTCGTTGAAATGATAGTTCAACCCGATCCGCACCGTCTGGAACGTGAGATTGGATTTATAATTTTCGCTGGCCGCGGGGAGGTAGACGTTGGTTTTCGCGAAATCGAAGAAGTTATATTCGAGCATGGCGCTCAAATTCGAGGTCAACAAAACCCCGACGCCGGCGCCCGCCGTCCAGCCCGGCCGCCAGAAATAGACGTTGTCGTCGACGTTTCCGCTGGCGAAATCCGTGGTGTTCAAGCGGTCTCGATCATAGGCGAAACCGCCGGTGCCGTAGACGAGCCAATTGCCGAATGTGTAGCCGACACGACCGCGCAGCGCGCCGTATATCTCGACATTGTCGTTGACGACCGACGGCCCCAGAGCGGCAATGTTCTGCTGCAGATTGCTCGTCATGGTGGCGGGAAACGAGAACTCGGCCTCGACGCCGAGCAGGAGCCCTGACGCGGTCACATGATTATAGCCGGCCTGAAAACCGGCGGAGAGGGGGCCGAATTGGTGCTCCTGGGCGACGACGCTCGTTTGGCCGATCGAAGGCATGCTCGATGGATCGGTGGCGTAAGACGAGCTTCCCGAAAACAGGTAGCCGACATGCCCGCCGGCGTAGAAGCCTTCCCATGGATTGCCCGACGCGAAGACCGGAAGCTGTCCGAGACCCGAATCGCCGGCCTTGAGCGGCGATGACAGAACCAATGCGCCAACCGATAAAACATAGAAAACCGAACGCATGGCGATGACCTTGTCGTCTTTCACGCGCAAATTACTCTGATGCCGCAACCGTCGCGACGTCCGACGCGTTGTAGCCCTTCGCACGGTAGATCAGGTAGGAAAGCAGCCAGGCGCCGACAAAAATCCCGATGACCATGTAGCCGACAATCCCGAAATTATCGTTGATGCCGCCTATAGTCTCCCAAAACGCGCCTGTGAGCCCGAACTGGTCGCCGATCAGATTGAGCGCCTCGAGGCCGCCGACGACAAGCGCGATCACCACGGATACGGAGGTGATCGTCATGTTGTAATAGAGCTTGCGGATCGGCTTGAGATAGGCCCAGCCATAGGCGCCGAGCATCAGGACTCCGTCGCTCGTATCGATCAGCGACATGCCGGCGGTGAAGAGCGCCGGGAAGACCAGAATCGACCAGATCGAAAGCCCATGCGATGCGCTGGCGGCGGAAATTCCGAGCAATCCGACTTCGGTTGCCGTATCGAATCCGAGGCCGAACAGAAAGCCCAATGGGTACATGTGCCAGCTTCGCGTGACGATCTTGAACAGCGGGCGAAAGATACGAGCTAGGAAACCGCCTTTGGCCAGAATCAAGTCGAGATCGTCTTCGGCATAGGTGCCGCCCGCCTTGACGCGCTGAAACGTGCGGTAGATCGCAACCAGAATGAAGATGTTCACGATGGCGATAGCCAACAGGAAGGTGGCCGAGACGAGCGTCCCAATGACACCCCCGACGGCTTTCAAGGACTCCATCTGGTCTTGAAAGGCGGTGGCCGTGAGGGCGATGGCCACGGAGGCGAGGACGACGATCGTCGAATGGCCGAGAGAAAAGAAAAAGCCGACCGCTACGGGGCGCTTTCCCTCCTGCATGAGCTTGCGCGTCACATTGTCGATCGCGGCGATATGGTCGGCATCGACCGCGTGGCGCAGGCCGAACGTGTAGGCGAGAAGGGCGGTGCCCATCTGCACGGGATAGGCCCTGAACGTGTAAAACGCCCAAGCCCAAACCGCTACATTGATCGTGATCAGGACGAGGTAGATCCCGACGATCTTACCTCTTGCGTTCGCGGAACTGTCATTGAAAATCTGCGACAGAGGAGTTGCCATTAGACTTCCCCCAAACCCTTTTACAAATATGACGCAATGCTTGTTTGCACCATTCTTAAATTTACTAGCACAGAGGTAGCTCGGCGATTTTCAGCGGTCAAGAGGGTCAAGCGATTTCCGACAAGCACCGTCAATGCGTGTGATCGTGCGGTTCGATATTGGCGTCATGCTTATGCTTATGTGAGGCCATGTTCGCGTGCAGGTCGTCATGCGTATGGGCCGCTGCATCGTGGGCGTGCTCATGCGTATGAACATGGGCATGAGCATGGGCATGGCTATGCGGATGGGAATGCACCATATCGCCGTGCTGGTGCTCATGCGAATGTTCGTGCATGTGTTCGTGATCATGGTCGTGCCCATGCGGGTGGACGTGAGCCTTAGCATGGTGATGGTCGTGTTTCTCGGCTGCCATTTAAACATTTCCCATTCACGGCGGATTTGCTGTCAGCCTATCAAAGCGGGCTTTCACCGTCCACCAACGAGCTTATGCCTGACAAATTCCATCGGCTACCGTGACCGCTGAGCATGACCGCGGTGAGCGGCGCGATATCGATACGCCAGAATGAACGCGGAGCGGCTCCCAGCGCATGAACGAGTGCCGCCCGGATCACCGACGCATGGGTGATAGCGACAAGCTTCCCCGGCAGCGGATTGATCGCATCGAGCCATGCAGCGACACGTGCGATCAAAACGACGATCGACTCTCCGCCATGGGGAGCGGCCTCCGGATCACGAAGCCATTCGGCCAGCGCATCCGGTTCTCGTGTCTGTAAATCGGCCAAAGAAAAACCCGCCCAACGTCCATAATCGCATTCGCGCAAGCGGGCTTCCGCGATCACGCGAAGCTGCAAGCCCTCTGCGGTTTGCATGGCCCCTGAGGCGGGGCTGCTCCAGGAGCGATCCGCGTGATGCAAGCTATGAGAAATGGCAGAGAGACTTTGCCGCCCCGACGGAGCGAGATCCTCATCGGCGGGAAACTTCGCTGCTTGCGTGGCCGCAGTCGCTGCATGGCACACGAGCGTCAGGCGGGTCGTCACCGTCGAAGAGCTTTCGGCTTCAAGGAAGCCCGGCAGGTTTCAAACGCAATCCGCTGCGGGCACCCACCATGCGATCCGCCCATGCGCCAAAAACCAAGCCGATGACCGTCCACATCATCAGTTGCGCACCGAACGAAGCGATCCGGAACTGCCACAGCACGTCAGCCGGGAACTGCTCCGGTACCTCGTTGACGCCCGGCAGAGCCAGCGCCACGGTGACAATCACGATCAGATAAGCCGCGGCGGCGATCAGCGACGCATCCCATCCGCCGAGCCGGACCGAAAGCCGGTTGCGCAGCATGCCCGCCGCGATCATGGCCGCGAGCGAGATCGCGATCATCGCGAAGTAGAGGCCTGTCCGCATGCCGATCGTTTCCGGGTCTCCGACCGAAGGCGGATTGGCCGGATATTTGAGGCTTGGCACGATATAGACCGCGACGATACCCGCCGCCGCCAAAAGCGCCGAGGTTGCCCGCGGACTGAAACGACCCATGCGGCCATAGGCCAAAGCGAAGGCAAGCGCGAACAGGCCGCCAAACGCCGTGTCGTAAACGACGACACCGGTCAGCAGGCCGAGGCCCGCTTGCACCGGACGGCTGATCAATTCCGGCTCCGGTTCTTCCTTCGGCGCGGGCAAGCCCTTAGCTTCAGCCTCTTCGGCTTCGGCGCCGTGCTTAGCTGCGTCCATGGCAGCTCCGAAGACGATTGCCCTATCGACCGAGGGTTCCCCGGCGAGTTTCAAAAATGCGAAAGACAGCAATCCCGCGAGGACGCCAACCAGCATCCCGCGCATAAGCAGGGTTCCAACCATGACGGCGACTCGAGGCTCAGTGGCAGGGAAAGCCGAGCAAGTGGCGTCCGTCATGGACGAACTCATGGACATACATGCCCTTGATGAGCGAGGTCGCACCTTCCTCCGCCCCGACGAAATAGATCGCAAGCAGGAGAAGCAACCCACAGAAGATCGCCCAAGGAAGGATTTCCCGGACCGGGATGGCGGCGGGGCGGGCCGGCGGGGCAAAGGCGGTCAGGGTTGTCATCGCGATGGTCTCCGGGGATTACGCGTCCCGTGCGGTGTGCCTTGACTACGAAGAAGGTCTGACTCTCAGCCAAACCGGCTGATTACAGTGGCGCGACCGTGCCGGGTTTTCACCGGCTTCCATGCCTCGTAATGATGCATCATCGACCATAGAGATCATCGGGCCGCTCTGTCAATCAAACGGCCTTGCGTTCGTATGAAAGGCTTATCCAAGCAAGACCATAGTCTCATTGGGCCGCCGCGAGCGCGAGGCGCTGGCGTGCCGTGCGCAGCCAATCGCACCATTCGGTCAGTCCTTCGCCGGTGCGCGCCGACAAACGGATCGATCGAATCCCCGGATTGACCTCACGCGCCATAGCTTCGCAGCGATCGATATCGAAATCGACATGAGGAGCCAGATCGATCTTGCTCACGATCATCAGTTCCGCCGCCTTGAACATATGCGGATATTTGAGCGGCTTGTCGTCGCCTTCGGTGACCGAGAGAATGACGACTTTGGCGTGTTCGCCAAGATCGAACAAAGCCGGACAGACGAGATTGCCGACATTCTCGATCATGAGCAGCGATCCGAATCCGGGCCGCAAGCTGTCGAGGCCACGACGAATCATGTCCGCTTCGAGATGGCAGCCGGTTCCCGTATTGACCTGGACCGCCGGCGCGCCCGCTGCTTTGATGCGCTCGGCATCGTTGAGCGTTTGCTGATCGCCTTCGATCACGCTGATCTCGATCTCGTCCTTCAAATCGCGGATCGTGCGCTCGAGAAGCGTCGTCTTGCCGGCGCCGGGCGAGCTCACGAGATTGAGCGCGAGGATCTCGCGGCCTTCGAACCAAGCCCGGTTGCGTTCGGCGAGCCTGTCATTCTTGTCGAGGATCGCCCGCTCGAGATCGACGGTGACCGCATGAAGACCGGCGACTGCCGCGACCGCAGAGGGCTGCGGCGCATGATCGTGATGTTGGTGATCATGGTCGTGATGCACGTGATCATGATCATGCATGTGTTGATGATCATGTGTGTGTTCATGGCCGTGATCATGATGGGGATGATCGTGACTATGCTGATGCGGCGGGTTCCTTATGGATTTTTCCATATGATCCTCCTGGCCGGTCTGAAGATTTGTGATCGTGATCTTTGCGTCGTCATCGCATCCGCAGGTCGTGCACATCACAAACTCTCCAGTTCCATGCTCTTGATGTTGAGCTCTTCGCCCGCAAGCCTTTCGAGGCTGCGCGAGCCGCAGGTGCAGCGCCCGAAAATCTCGACGAGCACGACGTCATCGCCGCAGTCCAGGCAGCGGGCACGGCCGGGAACTTCGATAATGTCGAGGGCAGCGCCATCGAGCGCGCTACCCTGGGCCACCACGTCGAAGCAAAACCGGATGGCATCCGGCATGACCGCCGCGAGCTTGCCGATCTCGAGCGTGACACGCTTGACCTTGCGTCCCGCTGCCTGTTCGGCGACGATGGCGACGATCGATTGCGTGATGCCCATCTCGTGCATGAGAGCCTCAGCAAATACGCGGCAATTGCTCGCCGACCAACATGTCGACGATACGTTTGCCGCCAAAATGGGTTTGCATGACCACACGGCCGGCGGGCCCTTCCGTAACGTGACCGATCATCGCGCTGTCACGTCCGAGCGGATGCGACGACATGGCCGCACGTGCCGTTTCCGCGAGATGGCCCGGAACGACGACGACGATCTTGCCTTCATTCGCAAGGTAAAGCGGATCGAGGCCCAAAATTTCGCAAAAGCCTTTGACTTCTTCGCGCAAAGGCGTTCGGCGCTCGTCGATCTCGATGCCGACGCCGGATGCTTCGGCAATTTCATTGAGCACGGTCGCGAGACCCCCGCGTGTCGCATCGCGCATGAATTTGACCTGCGGACAGGCCTCGATCAGCGTGTCGATGAGGCCGTTCAGCGGCGCGCAATCGCTTTGGATCATCGTGTCGAGACGCAGATCGCCGCGCGCGGCGAGGATCGCTGCGCCATGATCGCCGAGGAGGCCGTTGACCAGGATCGCGTCGCCCGCTTCGGCACGATGCGCGCCGAGGTCCAGGGCCGAACGAATAATGCCGATCCCTGCGGTATTGATGAAGAGCTTGTCGCACGCGCCGCGGGTCACCACCTTGGTATCGCCGGTGACGATCGCGACACCTGCGGCCGACGCCGTCTCGGCCATCGAGCGCGCGATCTTGCGCAAGAACCCGACGTCCAGCCCTTCTTCGATGATGACGCTGCACGACAGATAGAGCGGCTTGGCGCCCCCGACGGCGAGATCGTTGACGGTGCCGCAAATGGCGAGCTTGCCGATATCGCCTCCTGGAAACTCCAACGGCTCGACGACGAAGGAATCCGAGGTGAAGGCCAGCCGGTCACCGTGCTTGGCAAGATCGGCGAGGCCGAAGCGCGCCTGATCCTCGAGCGGTGCCAAAGCCGGATTGTCGAAGGCCGCGACGAAGACATCGTCGATCAGGTCGCGCATCGCCTTGCCGCCGCCGCCATGCGCGAGGCTGACCTTCGCGACATGGATGCCGTCACGCATTTTGCGTTGCGGACGCAATGCCGAGACAGGTTCTTGCTTCGTCATGCGGCATCGGCATGGCGCTTATCGCGTAGCCCCTCCAAGTCGCCATATTGATAATAAGCGGCGCAGGCGCCCTCCGACGAGACCATCAAGGCGCCGAGAGGCGTCTGCGGCGTGCAGGCTGTGCCGAAGACCTTGCATTGCCATGGCTTGATGAGCCCTTTCAGCACATCGCCGCATTCGCAGGCTTTCGGATCTTCGATTTTCAAGGACGGCATTGCGAACTTGCGTTCGGCATCGAAGCGCGCATAGGCTTCACGCATGCGCACACCTGAATGATCGATCGAGCCGAGACCGCGCCATTCGAAGAATTCGCGCAATTCGAAGACTTGCTCGACCGCGCTCAGCGCCGCCTTGTTCCCATCGGGCGGCGCGATGCGGCCATATTGGTTTTCGATCTCGCAGCGCCCTTCCGCGATCTGCTTCAAGACCAGCCAAACGGATTGCAACACGTCGAGCGGCTCGAAGCCTGCGACGACGAGCGGTTTTTTGTACTGTTCGGCGATGAAATCGTAGACCCGTGTGCCGATCACCATGGAGACGTGCCCGGGACCGAGGAAACCATCGAGGCGAAGCTCGGGCGATTCCAGGATCGCGCGCATCGTCGGAATGATGGTGATGTGATTGCAGAAGAGCGAGAAATTCATCAGCCCTTCCGCCGAAGCCTGCAACACGGTGAAAGCGGTCGACGGCATCGTCGTCTCGAAACCGAGGCCGAAGAACACGACCTCGCGCGTGGGATTGGCCCTCGCCAACTCCAGAGCGTCGAGCGGGGAATAAACCATGCGGATGTCCGCACCGTCCGCCTTGGCTTGCAAGAGGCTTTTCTTCGAGCCTGGCACGCGCATCGCATCGCCGAACGTCGTGAAGATGACTCCCGGCGTTTCCGCGATCGCGACGCAATCATCGACGCGACCCATGGGAAGCACGCAGACCGGGCAGCCCGGCCCATGCACGAATTCGATCTCCGGCGGCAGCATGTTCGCGATGCCATAACGAAAAATCGCATGCGTATGGCCGCCGCAAACTTCCATGATGTGCAGCGGGTGGTCGCGATGCAGGGCGAGCGTCTTTGTCAGATCGTTGATGGCGGCAATGAGGCTCGCAGCTTTCTCGGGATCACGGAATTCATCGACATATTGCATGACCGCTTACCCCTTCGAGGTCTTAGGCGCGTCCGGAGGCGCGCATGGCCGCTATTTCCTGCTGGGCTTCGCCGAGCTCGACGAGGATGCGCAAAGTCTCGGCTGCCTGCGCTTCGTCGATGACGCTCATGGCGAAACCGACATGCACCAAGACCCAATCGCCGATGCAGGCCTCGATCGGACGTTCACCGATGATGCAGGCGATATTGACCTCGCGTTTGACGCCGCTCACATCGACGGTTGCGAGCTTACGCTCCGCATTCGAAATGGCGACGATCCGTCCGGGTATGCCGAGACACATGAATTCACCCTTCCCGCGCTAAGAGAGCCGCTGCGACCGCAGCTTGGCCAAGCGAAAGGCCGCCATCGTTCGACGGAACCTTGGCTTGCAAAAAGACCTCGAAATTCTCAGCTTCGAACCGGCGGACGAGCTCCTCGGCAAGCCAACGGTTTTGCAAAACGCCGCCGGACAAGACGACCCGCCGCGTGAGGCGCGTCTCGCCATCGAGCACCGCTTTGCCAGCGAGGGTGACGATGGCGCGCGCAAGACCTTTGTGAAACCGTGCGGCGATGACATTGGCCGGGGTATTCTCATAGAGGTCGCCGAGCAACGCCTGCCACATCGCCAGAGGTTCGATATAAGGCAGCCCCGTGTCCTTCAGCTTCGGGATTCCGAACGGATAAGCCAGGTCCTCATCGACCTGCGCCAAGGTCTCGGGATCGACCAGAGCTTCGAGCCGCATAGCGGCTTCGCCTTCGTGAAAGATTTCATCGCGGCAGATCCCGATCGCTGCCGCGACGGCATCGAACAAGCGCCCGCAGGAGCTCGCAGTCGGACTGTTCATCCCCTGCTTGATCATGCTCGCGATCGTGTCGACCGGTTTCGACAGAAGATAGTCATGCAGCGGCGTGCCGGAAAAATTCATGGAGAAGACCGGCCAGCCCATTTCGGCCAGAATATGCGCGAGCGTGTTGCGCCAAGGCTCGTGCATGGCTTTGGCGCCGCCCGGGAGCGCGACGGGCTTGAAGGTTCCGACGCGGCGATAGGACGCGTAATCGGCAAGCAGGAATTCGCCGCCCCACAGCGTGCCGTCATCGCCAAGACCGAGGCCGTCGAGGGCGATGCCGAGCACGAGTCCGTCGCCGGGCTCTATGCCATTCTCGGCCATGGCGCTTGCAACATGGGCATGATGATGCTGAACGCCGACGAGTGGCAGGTTTTCATTGCGCGCCCGCTGCCGACCGAGTTGGGTCGAAAGATAATCCGCGTGCAAATCGACCGCGATAGCCTTCGGGCGGTGCGCATAAAGAGCTTGGAAGAGATCGAGGCTGCGTTCGAAGTCGTTCAATCGCTGCACGTCTTCGAGATCGCCGATATGCTGCGAGAGGATGGCTTGCCCATCCTTGACGAGGCAGAAGGTATTTTTGAGCTCCCCACCCAAGGCGAGCAGGGGCGGAGCGTCCCGCAAGCCTTCGGGCAGGGCTATGGGTGCCGGCGCAAAGCCACGCGCGCGCCGTATGAGGCGGGGCGCGCCTGCGCTGATCCGCAGGACGGAATCGTCGAGCCGCACGGCGATGGCGCGATCATGCGTCAAAAGAAAATCAGCAATACCCGCCAATTGCGTCCGTGCGGTCTCGTCGTCGATGATCTGCGGCTCATCCGATCGATTGCCGCTCGTCATGACGATCGGGCGGTCGAGCCTGCGGAACATCAAATGATGCAAAGGCGTCGCGGGCAGCATGAAGCCCTGCGTCGTAAGGCCCGGCGCCACATCGACGGGCAGCGAGACGGACCCGCAGGCATCGAGCAAGACGATCGGCGCGGCGGGGCTCGTCAGGGCTGCGGCTTCCGCCGCGCTGACCGCTGCGTATCGGCGGATCACATCGAGATCGCGCGCCATCAAGGCAAAAGCTTTGCTGCAGCGCTGTTTGCGTTGACGCAGTCGCATCACCGCCTCGGCGTTGGTCGCGTCGCAGGCTAATTGATAGCCCCCGAGGCCCTTGATCGCGACGATATGGCCTTTGAGCAGCATGCCGGCTGCCGCGTCGACATCGTCGAGCATGCTGAAGGCCGAGAATTCCACCGCGCCGCCGTTGAATTTTTCCAACGCGACGCGCGGACCGCAGCTGTGGCAAGCAATCGGCTGCGCGTGAAAACGCCGGTCGCTCGGCGTTTCGTATTCGCCGCGGCAGGCGTCGCATAAGCCAAATTTTGCCATGCTCGTGCGGGCGCGGTCATAGGGCGCTTCGCACATGATCGAAAGGCGCGGGCCGCAATGGGTGCAATTGGTGAAAGGGTACCGAAAGCGCCGGGCAAAAGGATCGCGGATTTCGGCGAGGCACTCCGGACACGTCGCGGCATCCGGCGCCACCTCGGTGCGCATGACGCCGCTACCGCTTTCGGCGATCCAAAACGCTTCGATCGCCGCGAGCGGTTCGGCCTGCCTATATTCGACGGAATCGATCCGGGCGAGCGGGGGGCATTCAGCCTTGAGATCGGCGACGAGGCGTTCGGCGAGATCTGTTTCGGCGGCAATCCGGATGAGGACGCCCTCGGCGTCGTTGCGCACATCGCCGGCAAGACCCAGTCGCGTCGCAAGACGCCAGACGGTCGGGCGAAAGCCCACGCCCTGCACCAATCCGCGAATGCGAATCTCGGTAGCTGTGGCGACAGAGGCGACGACGGGCGCAGTCACGGCGCGAGCCTCCAAATCATCACCCGATTATTGCCGGAATCGGCAATGACGAGCCTGTCGCCGCAGGCGGTCAGTCCATAAGGCCAGCACAGGCTGTCGCGCACAGGCGCCTGCCAGCGATTATCGCCTTTCGCATGAAAATCCGGCTGGCCACTCAAACGCCGGGCCGCCCCGCTTTTCGTGATGTCTGCCTGCGCAAAGCCGAGAAGCCGTGAATTGGCGGTGTCGGCGACGGCGACGCCTTCCGGCACGGTGGTGCAGGCATAAGGCATGTTGAGGCTTGCCGCGTCCGGCCAATACGTGGCGCGATTATGCTCGCAAGCGGAGGGATCGGTCTGGCCGAGGAGATGATGACACGG
>Ga0116227_10004812_pt1 | contig 29027 bp, 15 predicted proteins | sample S1TSphgellanicum_FD_89693 | JGI IMG/M metagenome (GOLD analysis project Ga0116227, IMG submission 89693) | Host-associated microbial communities from peat moss isolated from Minnesota, USA - S1T2_Fb - Sphagnum magellanicum MG | ecosystem: Host-associated > Plants > Peat moss > Unclassified... | reverse complement strand
ATTTGGGGACACAGAAGATGCCCTCAATGTTCTACCTGATAAATATGGGGATGATCCTCCAGCCAGTGAAGCAGTGGCTGAAGAGTTACTTGTTCTTTTACTTAAGGAAAGCAGACCTGATTACAGGCAGGAGCATCAGAAGAATGTTATAGTAGAGCAGTTTCAGAGTAATGCAGTTGCAAAGGAGGTGAGAGTTCACTGGGGCCCCCAAGAGACATACAAACACACAGGAGCTCATCTGCTTGAACATGTCAGGCTTCAAATGCAAATGGCTGGGGTTTCAGATGGAAGAGTTAATGATGGTCAACCTATTGGTGAGCAACAAGAGCAATTTGATGAATTGCTCCAGCAGGTAAGCTTGAAGCCACCTCTTGCTTGACAGAGTCTAATTTGTGATTCTTACCATCTATTTAATTTCTGTTCCACTTAACCAATGGTGCATCTTGACTGATCTGTTTCAGGTCTTGACGACTCATGTGGATAGAGGACAGAGGAATGAAGCTGCTGCACAGCAAACTCCAAACTTTGATGATGAGGAAAAATGGCAGATTGGCAAGTCCAATCTTGACAAATGGCTTCAAGCACTACTTCAAAAAGATGGGGATTCAGCTGGCTCCTCCCCTGCCAATGAAAGTCCTCTTCTTAGTGTTGTCTCCCCAGTTCTCTCAACAGCCAGAGCTGCTATGTGTGGAAACATGGACTTAGAAGTTGGTCAAGATCAGGTTGAATTCATCCTGCAACACAACCAATCAGAGAGTTAAAAAAATTTGAACATTTCTGCATTCTTAAAGCTAGAGCAGGTTGGGAAAGAGAAGAATCAATGGTTTCCAGAGGGGACTCCATGTTTGCTGGTGCCATGTCTTTTGTTTTTGTGCTCAGTTGAAATTCAACTATGTGAAAAAACTAAATAACCTTAAGCGATAAATATCCAATTGTGGTAGTCGAATTTAATATTGTGTTCTGTGTCCAGGATTCCTTGAAAAGGGTTGGTGAGAGCATGGACAAACCTAAGGGTCTGTGGGGAGGATTGGTGCGGAAGCTGAGCGTGAAGCAACAAACTGAGTTGTCAAGAGAATTGCAGGAAGAATCTGATGAAGAGCCTATTGGAGTGGAGACAAAAAACACAGATGAAAACTTAACTCATGTTCTAAACTCACTTAAGAACATAATGCTCAATGAAGAGGATGATGCAAAAATTGTCAAGCCAAAGCCTTTTGAATCAAGGCATGCAGTTAAAGGAGGTGGTGATGAAGCTGACCAGTTGCTCCAAAGTGCAACAAAACCATTTCCAGAGACAGAACTGACAGAACTTCATGCAGAAGATAGTGTTGCAGGATGTGTATTGGATACTCATCTGCATTCAACTGAGAGGAATTCAACAATTGAGACAGATACTGAAAGTCTGAGTAGTACTAACCCAGACTCCCAGTCAATGGAAGGGAAGGATATGTTGAGGATGGGGCTTCGATCGTCGTTCAAAGCAGCCACCATTGCATGGAGGAAGGCAGTTAAGAAACTGGAGACAAAGCTGCAAGAGGGACTTTCTGCTTACCCTCCACTGGATTAGATGTGTTGCTGATGAGAAGAGTGAGTCCATCATACGACAGTCAATTCTCTTGAATGCCAAGCCATTTTACATTTGATCTATGGAGGGGAGATAGCATGGTCTGAAGGTTTCCTACCTGATATGGATCACATACTATCAGGAATGGATCCAGTTAGAAAAGTCATGATTGTGCTGAAATGATAAGTATTGGTTTCCTTTTCTTTCTTCTTTGAGCTCAATTGATGTTAGCATAAGTAAACGGCCTCTTCTGGAGGCCCTCCCTAGTTTGATGCCATAGGAATGTAGGTGGTAGCCAAAATTTCCTGCCTGTGAACCTCATGAGGGCTGACAGAACAGGGTCTTATGCATTTTGAGCGCAACAATTGAAAGATCTTCTGAGGTGTAATGGGCATCTATTTCCTGCAGATAATTTACATGAAACAGAATTAGGTCTGTGAACCTGAAAATAGGGTAAACCTGAAAATAGTATTATGTACTCATGTTCATTTTTGGGTCAATGGAAAGTTGATCATCCTTGTAGCATAATTGCTTGAGTTGGATTTTGGTACATAAGGGATCGATGTGTTACTTACCCTTGTGGTTGAGTTTTTTCACGTCAGGAAATGGGTTTATCCTTAAATAGTTTGATTATGCTTGGTGATACTGAGTCATGCCAAATTGGCCTATTCTAAGTAGTGTTAGCATGTGACCAAGTTCTCAGTACTCAAAATGTGAAATTTGGAAATGATACATTTTGGGTATAAAGTTAGAGAGATGAAGGGTGGCGTAAACAGCATACGGAGATGAGTGCACAAGGGTGATGAAATATGTGGACATGATCAGAAGATTGAAGATAACAAAGTAAGGCTGCAACATCATGTTGCTAATCAAAATACCAATCACATAACAATTCCAATAAAAGTTCTAGTAGGCATCCTCAAGGCAAGCCACGGAATAAAATACTTAGCACATGACTGATGTGGATAAAATCAGGACAATATTCTTCTGCACGTTTCTTTGAAAAATGGCAATGAATAACAAAGTGTTTTACAAATATTATTAGATGTGTTCCACAGCTAAACAAAGAAAAATACTGAACTATTGTTGTTATTCATCAAAGTAATTGTGCTTTTGAAGCTCAACCTCATGCTAGTTGGGTTTCACAACTTCAATTGTCAAAAAATCATTGTTATTGTTTTGCAATTTGAACCTTGCATTGTTGGGCCAATTTTCTGCTATCATCACTAGTTTGTCAAGGTTATTGATGCCAACTTGACATTGCCTCAACCTTGTGGTCTAATAAAGGTTTTTTTCACCTCAAGTGTTTGAGGCAACAAGTTTGCAATGATGGTGGGAAGACACCTCTCTCATTTTCTTTGATTGCAATTTGCAAGTTTTCTATTTCTTGTGTGTGGGGCAATGAGCTTGCAATCATAATGGCAAAACTCCTCTATCATTTTTATTTGTGGTCATTTTTCGTGTTGTGTGTGATGCAACTTGAGTCCATGATCTTGGTGGGACAACTCCTTTGTACAATTCTTCTACTTGTGATCTTCTTTGTGTTATGTGTGAAGCAATAGGGTCATGATCTTGGTGGGAAAATTCCATTATCATGGTTTTAACACTTGTGATCCTTTGTTGTGTTGTTTGCGAGGTGAAGAGCTTGTTGCTTGCAATCTTGGTAGGAAGCCTTTTGTCTTGCCTTTTCTTTTTCTTGTGGTTTATAATTTATTGTTGTGTTGTTTATGAGGTAAAGAATACATGAACATGGTGAGAAGTCCTTTTTAAGCTCTTGTTGTCATTCTCTCTGTTGTGTGCAAGGTGTTAGGTTTGCAATTTTGGTGGCAAGATTACCATGTCACCATTTTTCCTATTCACATGATTTTTCATTATGTTGTGTGTGAAGGAAAGAGTTTGTTGCTTATGATCTCTTTCGCCTTTTTTTTTTGTTAAATTAATAGTTGGATTCCCATCCTCTTGTGTGCAACATGAGGAGATCGAGATCTAGTGGGTAGACTCATGTGTATTGTAGTGTTTTTACTTGTGTTTCTTCTCTATGTTGTGATCAAGTGACAAGTTTGTGGATCTTGGTGGGGGAAGATTCCTTTAACAAACTTTTTTGCTTATGTTCCTTCTATGTGTTGATAGTTGGTACATAGTGTGCGAAAGAAATTGTTTGAGTTTACAAGTTTAAAGCAATGGAAGGAGTCTCACTCCCATCCTTGTGATTGAGTTTATAGGAGATAATGAGGATGAAGATGGTGAAATATTACTCGAAATTGAATTAGTGCTTCAACATTTCAAGACAATCACATGAGTTTTCCTTGTAGAAGAGGAGGTAATTTAAAGAATTTTCTTAGGGCAATTACATGGGATCCATAATTTTTTGTTTCGATACCATTGTTTAGTTCAACAACATGGGGATTTTTATGTTTTCAATCAACTTGTCCAAGAAGTTAAAGTTGGAGCAACACAAAATTATCTAATGTGTATTACGCCACTCCATTAAATAAAAAATATTGAGTTCTAATAACATGTTAGACCTCACAATGGGACTCTCAAGTACATAGTGAATATGGTGCTAATATGGGGCAATATGAAGCCAAGACAAAAGTTTAATAACAATTAGAACAATTGATTTTGGATGCCAAAGTGGGAGGAAATAGAAAGATTGGTATTCCTACATATTAAAACTCAATAATTTAAAATTCAAAATCCACCTTAACAAAATTGAAGCTCAAATTCAATTTACCAAATTCAATTATTAAGAGTTTGTACATGTTCATAACAAAGGGGAATGAAGGTTTGTTTACAATAGGAAGTCCTTTTTATTCATAAGCTAATCATGTTGCAAAATGGAAAAATATTGTTTTTTTTCGTAAAACCTTTGTACATGAACACATACCTATAATGTTTACCACAACAATGGAATGATGTGTGTTCATTACTTTAATACTTGTGCAAAGTTATCGTTATCTTGATTTATGAATGTCTAGACTTGGTTTGATAATTTTACATTTGTTGTGAAATTTATTCATAAAGATTAGGTTAGCTTGTCACGTTATTATTGGCACTTTAATGATGTTTTGATATTTTAGGAATAAATATGGTTAAACAAGTGAAGCCCCTAATTCTAGTAGAATTTAATCTTACCTGAATAAATATTTGCTTATGTGAAGGATGAAGGTAAAGATTTGTTTGCCCTTGTCATGGCTTTGTCTAATGTTGTGTCATGTGCACCATTGAAATTTCAAAAACTTTTTATAAAAACTTAATTTGGCCATGTGATGTTTAAAGCTTATAAGAACTATGACAAATAAGAAAGTTTGTGTTAGCATGAAGAAATCTTCTCTAAAATGCACATAATCATCCTTGGAGAAAATTAGCATTTGGACCAAGACCTATGGTAAAAATATATAGGAATGAGATCTAATGTGTATTGAAATTTGCTTGTGAAAATTGAAGACCCATTATCAAGATTCATTTTGCATTAAAATATATCTTATTGGACAAGATACCATGAAATATGTTACAACAACCTTTATTATGATCAATAGTTGTTGCATTTGCAAATTCATAATAGGCTAACTTGGGCCAAATTCAAATGGTCACTAAAAGTTTTAATCATGTGACCTATTATTGCAATTTAAACTAGTGGAAAGGTTATTACCTTTTGTATGATGCATTGTATGTTGTCGTAAGATATGTTTTGAAATTGCATGAAGAATATTCTTGTAGGGTGGCAACAATTTCCACCTTGACTAAAATTTTGAAATCCTTTATGCAAGGATTGTGGATGAAGTAATATTGTTTAACAAACTTTTTTTAATCTTTCTTTGTTGCCTTTGATGAGACATGGTTCATGATGTTTTGGCTTTGATGTTGGCTCCTAGTGTACATGGGAATATTTATGCATGAAAAAATACGTTGGCCTTGAAAGAGCCAAGGTTATGGTGGAAAACTACAATAATTACTTTCTTATTATTATGTTGATTCAAGTGTTCAAGTTTCATAGTCCAAGATATGTCAATACACCTCCACCAATGCCAAATTAATGCATCTCAATGATTGATTTTTTGGGGCTTTTACCTCAAGAAACAATTGAAGGTTTGTTAAAATCAAAATTTGTATTGTACCATTGTATTGATGCAGCTATTGAGAATATGATGTCTCCTTTATTGTGGTAGGAAGGTACTTGAAAGCAAATTCTAAATGTTGGTTTTGTAACATGCTAGATTTTGGGCGCCCCTAATTCAAAAATTGAAACAAAATGTATATTTTGTATTCATGGCATAATCATAAGCTTGACGTGATTTTGTGCTAGTGTCGAAAAATTTTCACGATATAAAAAATTTGGCCAAATGATGCATGTTCTAGTTGTGCTCTTGAAAATAAGGGTACCAATCATTTCTTGATAGTAAAGTATTGCATTTTTAAAGGAGCATGAAAAGGAGCTTCAAAAGAAAAATTATTTTGACAAAAAAGTCCCAATATAAATTGTCTTGATTTTGGAGAAGATTGATCTCACTTGGTTGTTGTGTATTATGATTAGAGATGTCATGGCACAAATTAATCCCTTGGGGTAAGATATTGTAGTTTTTAAAAAGGTGTTGAAAGGAATTTCCTCTAGCATTTTATAGCAAGAAGTGATGTCAAGGTTGTGAATAATGGTGCTATAATGTTTTTTCAAAAAATATTCAAAAAATAATGGTCACCTGATTTTCTTTGGCCATTAAGGGAATAAAATTTAATTAAGGATGGAAAGGCTAAATGGTTGTAGATTTGTTCAAATTTTGCTCTCCTAGTACTTTGACAAACCTAATTAGGGCTTCAATATTTGCCCATACAGTTGACATGTTATTAGAAAGCACCTTCGTTGGTTTGGACCTTATTAAATGTCAACCTATTTTTTCTTGAAAAATTTTTTTTAACAAAATGTGAGCCATGATGTATGATTCAACTTAAATAGTTTTTTTTTAATCTTGTGTTTGTCTTGTTTTTTATTTTAAATATTTTAATAATGCTATAACATTTTATATGTATTTTCTATATTAAATATTATGCATCGTCATCCTTCATGAATTTGAATATTATAACTATTTAAAAAATTTATTGTAAGTTTATGAACCTAATTGATATGACTTTTTTTCCAAATAAAATAATTCAAATGATGTGTTACTAATGTGTGAGCCATTGTGTATCTTGATACATATTTTTTAGAACTTGAATATTTCAATTATGACAATGTTAAGCCCTTTAAAAGTAATTAACCCTTATTGTAGGTTTGGAAGATTCAAATTTTACTTTTCTATATGTATGAAAAATGAGTTTTGTATTGTAACATGATAAAACATGCATTAAACCAACAAATGCACCATTGGATGTCATAAATTGTTCCCTGTGAATGTGAAAATGGTTACTTTGTGCAATTTGGAAAGAATTTTGGGAAAAAAATTTATTAAAAAATTTAATTTACCCCTTTAACTATTAAAAACTTCTCTATATCACATTTGATACACTCATGTAATTTAAAAAATCAATTTCATTAAGTGTTGCTTACTTTTTAATCTACTTGTCACATTTTTATTTATTTTTTCTTTCAAGGATTAGTTTTTTTGCCTACTTTAATGTGCTTTCACCTTAAAAGGACTACTATTTTTATAGTGTTAAGATCTGTGGGTTGTTTTATACATAGGCATGTGAGAAAGTAATTGCTAAATTTAAAACTATAGGTGAAGAGTCCTTTACTTTATGACAACCTCACATTGTCAACATCATATATGCACATAGAACTTGGAAGCTTGTTAAACACTTGTTTACACCTCTAGTTATAGAAATTGACTTTACATGGAAATGTTTATTGTGGTGATTTAAATAGAGATTATGTTGTCCATGCTCTTCTTGGTGAAAGCATTGGAGTGACTTCAAATTTGTTTTGTGTGACATGTTTGAGTACTTTGATGCCTTTTTGTTTCTTCAAGGTTGAATATATTCATTTTTTTGTTTTTTGAGTATTGATGTTGCTAGGTTGAAGGTGTTGAAAATGGTAAAGATGGATCAAAGCTTGAGGATGTTGATGACAACTAAGGTGAGCAATGTTTAGGGATGGTTCAAAAAGGTTGGTAACAAAGATGGCATTTTAGATGTTCAAAAAATATTGAAAAGTTAACAAGCTCAATGGTTATGAGTTTAGATTTTTAGATTTTTAACGTATATTTAATGTTTAAGATTTTGTGGTAATGACAAGAAGTAGATGATGGTGAAGGTATTAAATTTTCATTTGATAAGAATCATGGTTAACAAGTAACATGAAAGTTTTTTAGATATGAAAGATTTTTCTTTGAAACTGTGTGAAATGCATATTCATACATGTGAAATTCATTTCAACATGTATGATCACCTTGAATAAGGATTGTTTTAAGGGGTTAGCCATTATAGTCTCTAAGTTCTTATTTGACCAATGTCATTTTCTTTGAAAAACTTTAGTTTGTGTTGACCAATGTTGTTTGGTTATTGATTTTATTTATTTTTAAAATTTTCATAGAACCTTTGGTGCAAGTTAGAAGACAAATTTCTATATTTAAAAATTAAATCCCTTAAAACCTTCAATTTCAGAGACATTAATAATTTGGAACCTAGTCCATGGTAAGAATCGGTATGGTTCCATTTACATTGGACCAACCAAAAATTAACAAAATATGTAAATATGTACCCACACTCATGACGAGTGGGGCATTAATGCAAAAGAAAATTGAAAAGGTACACATTTTCCACTATTTGAACAACTTATGTGATGCGCTCCTAAATCCTTGTTTAGTCCCAAGTTGGGACTAACTTGCTCAAGTTGCGGAAATGTGAGGGATTCGAGGCATGCTCCCAATTTCCAGCATTAAAGGGGGTGAGAGGGGTGTGCTGAAAGTTCTGGGATTAGACTAAGAAGAGGGACAAACTACTTAGTTATTCGGTCCTGCATCCAAAACCAACCAATAAGTTGGTTAGTACTCATTCGGGACACTCTTGGTGTTGGGACAAGCCACGGGCAACCTTGGATTCACTTGACTCAGCACGGCCCGGACTCGGGGGAAGCCACCATCTTCCCCCATATAGTATTCTATGCATCTCACCACCGCACTTGCATCCGAATGGCACTTTTTCCCGGGACTCCCAAAGTGGAGTCCCGAAATTGTCCCGGTTTGGACTCCCAGGACTTTGGGTGTTCATAACTTTTCGCCCTGAGCTCGGATTGGGACGAGGTCTAAAGAAAAGTTGTAGCTCTCCTCGAGAACTTTCTAACAGTGTGTCACACTTCACCTGCACGCACCGGGATTGGGTCGATTCTTGACTTTTAGTGGTCGGGAGTCAAATTGCCAGTTGACACCTGGCTTTTCTTTTGACCATAACTTGTGCTGGAGATATCCAAATGGCTCATGCGAGGCCATTTTGGACATCTATACTTCAAGACCTTTCGAATGGTATAAAGAACACATCAATGCGAGGTGTTCTGACCCTTGCAATTGCGTTCTAAGTTTTCGGGAGTCCTGGAGGACTCCCAAGTCCCATTTTCGGGAGTGTGAGTGGCGACTCACACTTCCCTCAAAGTGAGGTTGTGACATTATGATTGTTCAACAAGTTTTTTGATTTCAAAAATCCATGTTAGAACATTTATCCCATAACACCTTTTCTAACATGTTCTTTAAATAAATGCATAATGTTCATCAAACCTACATTGATCATAAACTTCCAATATCATGATTTCAATAAAATATATGGAAAATCATAAAACAATATGTTCATGCAAAATCCATGGGCTTCAAAATGTAAAAATGGCACAAAATAAAATAAAATAAATGTAAATGATGTGTCTTTTTTACTTATGATGTTTTGATGTGAAGTATCTATGATCTTTTTAATTAAATTCATGAAATTATTGTGATGAAATTTTGCATAAAACTATGCAATTTTTGTGTATTAAACATGAACATTCATGTATGTCATTCAAAACAATGTCTATTTGTTTAAATATTTAAGATATGAAATATGTACAAACATCATTCATATTAACCACAAATGGAATTCTTGTGATTCTTGTATGAACTTATGAAAATCAAATTTCACACAAAATTTGTATGAACCTATGAAACCTAGTAAGTTTGTGATGTGATGTTCTAATCTTAACATGGATGCATGACATTTAGTTCAACCTATTTTGTCAATGTTTGTTTGTCTTTTGCAATTTTTTCCATAACACTTCAAACTTCACTAGGATTCCCCCATCCTTCCATTGCAAACCTTCCTTGGTGCATGTGTACACAACTTGTTGATCCAAGGGGTGTCCACCTTGTGTGATGTTTGTAAGACAATGAATGTATAAAAAAACTTGATGTAATGTGTGAAACCTCCACATCCATCACTTGTGAAAATGGTTTGCATGTATATGATAGTAGATGATAGTAGATGCATGTGTTTCCTTCAATCATATTCAACTCGTCTTGTAGATGAATTTATGTTACCTTTTCGAAAAATGGGGTTTGCACCTAATATTAATATATAATCATAATCTAATACACACATGTTTACTTTTAAAATCACGTTCAACATGAGGATTCACTACTTCAAAAATACCACATGCAAAGGAAAATAATTCTTGTGATTAACATTTAATAAAAATAAGTTTCTCCCTTTAATGATTGAGGTCTTCATATGTTTGCACAAATTTGAATGAATTTTTTTTACATGATTGCACCAACAAAACTTAGGATATGAAAGGGTTAAAAGTTCCCCACTTTCCATCTATCAATTTCTTTCATCACCAAATTTTCATTACACTTCAAAGATGCAACCATGCATATTTGGTAAAAGTGGGTATTGACTTTCCCTCTCCAAACCCACCTCCCATTCTCATTGTTAACTTGTTATAAGTAAATGGCAATTGAGTTAAAATCTTCATTGTCAATCCTTAGTTTTCAACATCTAAGTTGTAGTGATTCAACTTCAACTTTGGTCCTTACAAGTATTTGATTTTTGTTGATAATTTCACCAATTCCAACTTCTTTAATATTTTAGAATTAAACAACCATTGGTTTTGGTTTCTTGAAATAAAATTAGAATAAATTATATAAGAATTGTGGTTATATATTGTAATCATTTTTTTTTGTTGAACACAATGGTTGTGAATCCTCAAACCCACCTTAACAATTGTGGGAGTTCTTTTCATGTTTCTTATAATGCCCAACATTTGTCCTCTCCTTTTGTACTTAGAGTTCCTCACTAGATTGGTGCCACCATCAATCAAATTTGGTAGGGTTATGTCATATTATATATTCTAAACATTTTTTGTCTACCTTTTTCACATTGTTGGAAATCATATTTGCCAAAGCTTAACAATGTGGTTCTTGGCTTATGTTGTTTTTACACAAAGTTTTTTAATGTTAAAATTGCATCTTGTAAACCAAAATGGTTAGTGGAACAAAAATGAAATGTGTCAAAAAATAATTGATTTCATTTTTGGACATGTCCATGGACCAAGCAAAAAATTTATGATAAAAACTCAAATTGATTTGTATCATATTGACAATAATCAAAAGTTATCCTTAATAATATTTTACATTTAAGGCCAATTTGGCACCATAAAATGAAACAATTTATCAAAAATGGTGCCAAGTTGTGAACCATATTTAGAAAGAGGTTTAATTTTTCTAAGATTCACCTTTTAGTTATCCAAACCTTGACTAGCACAAAAACTTTAACATAGAAAAGTTGGTTTGCATAGGAGTAGTGAGAGACATGAATTACAAGGTACATAATGCACACCACCATGACTATGGGGGCATTCTAATTACTATGATTCTTTAACTATTGTACTTGTGATGAGAATCTTGGGAGGTCATTATTTTCAAAACTAAGTAGGTAATAACCAAGGACTCAAAAAAGGAAGGGAAGAGGCACCGATCATACTTACATAGCCCCATCAACAAACATTGGAAATGGGTTTTCAAATGTGAAGTGGTATTTACATATCTATGTGTGACAAAAAAAGAAAGATAAGTAAAATAACATAAAATCCAATCATTTTCTACAACATTGCATCATTTTAGTTTTGTAAAACATACATAGATCTCCTTGGAGATCTAGAGCGAATAAAGCCACACCCACCAACAAGAATATGTCTTTCAAAAATCACAATACACAAATGCATGGACTTACCACTACTTAGTACTGTAATAACTATGCATTTTTATCCAAGTTTTTTTTCTTTTCACAAACCAATTGGAAACACCTAGGAATGAATCCCTAAATTGTTTGAACTTCTCAAATAATTCCATTACCAACACCTTTTTTGCCAAACTAAAAATGTAACAATTCAACCACAAATATCCCAATGTGTATACTAAAACTTTATACATAAATTTATTGCCCATATCTTCTCAAAGTATGTTGTCCAAATGCACCCCTTGTATGCTAATACTTCAAATATGTAATTCTCTTTAGGTATTAATAGATAATACCTCACAACAAATCTTGAATTCCAAACAACAAACTTACCTTAATGCAACCATTGAGAATATGCCTCTCATGTTCTTTGCACCTAATATCATGCATAATTTTTCATAGAGAATGGTGAATTTGTTTTTTCTCATCCTTTTTGAGTCATGACCTCTTTTATTAGTTGAACACATTAGTAGTAGCATTGCAAGGTGTATGTAGTAGAATTCATTAACTTCACATTTGCATTATGCACTAACACTTTTCAACACAAACTAAGAATCTAAATCTAACATAAAGTTCTCCTTATTAATTTCTCAATGCCCCTTCTTAGGACCAAAAGTCACCATACACCATTATCTTGCATAAACTTCATCACTAGCATACTCACCCATTTGCACCTACCACATTCATCACACAACAAACAAGATCAAAGTACACACAACAAAAATAACTCAACACAATAACCTTTCACAACAACATTGTGGTGCCTCCAACTTGTGAACCTCCAATGCAAATGATTTGGAAAATTGTAGAAAATCCTCATCTCCTTTTCAATATGGCAAAAATCCAACAATCTTTAGCAAAATTCCAAAAACAATAAATTGTATCAACTTAGAAACCATCTCCCACCAATTGTCAACCAAACTTTTCATCCTTATAGTTCAATTCCATCAATGTCAAGTAGCAAACAACCCAAACATGGAAAACATTTTCTTTTAGATATTGATCTTCTTTCAACATTGCCAACTCCTTCCAATTGTAATTCTTCGATTCATCTCCAGTTAGTTACTGCTACTCATGAATAAACAACAATAGACATGTCATATCTAGACTTTTCCTACAACCTTGATTGACAACAACTTTCCTCATTTCACATAGCAAATTTTGGAGACCACTTCAGACCACACATGGGTTTGTGTGTAAGATATTTCAATTATCGCCTTACATGTTTAAGTTTGCATATGAACCTTTTTTTCTTACATTCTTGTTTTTGGGTGTTTTTGAAATTTCTTAACATTATATTTAATTATTTTTGATGAATCATGTGTGTTTGTATGATCATAAACATATGGAATATGCAATACATGCAAAAATCTCAATAATATGAGTTTACATTGTTTGTGATTTGATTTTCTTAAAATATTTCCATTGTCACTCAATATGTCACCTTGCATTGGAATCTTGGATGAGGTACAATAGTCAAATCCAATGAATTCAATGGAAGATTGTTGTGACCTTGAAAGAATGCACAACTTTTATGTGAGCTTGCACATTAAAACTGGATGAAGAAGTGTCAAGACATGCTCGTTTGGCTCAGCAACATGGTTTTGGCCTACCTAGCATTTTTGCACAGTTAGTTTGCTGAGGCTGGTAAAAGGTGCAGCAAAGTTGTGCACTTGGCAGACGAATCATGATGATTGGTCCAGGTGTTTTGCTATTAGTAGTCTCTCACCTATTTGGAGTCTCAACTTCAGTTTTGTGCGTGGAATTGCTAAAAAGTAAATAACTAAACTTGGATGTGAGAAACTATTGTGCAGGGTCACATACTGAGCACCGTTGGGGATGCTGTAATTAATCATTTCTTTAGAGTTGTCGTAGCGGCCGCCCAGCATCGTTCAAAGTTCCAAGGTCGTTCTCTCCATCTGTCCCTGTCTTGAACCACCATCGCCATGTTGCCACTAGGGATGGCTTGCAGGGCACCAGTTCCTGCGACATCTGTGGTCGCTGCAAACAAAGTCTCTGCTACGGTTCCATGTTCCTCCTTGCCGCGGTCGTGGTCGTCAATGATCACGGTTTCGCACCGAAGAAGAAGAAGAAGAAGCTTGAACCATGGTGGCGTTTTGAGGCTCAGTGGCATAAGAAGACCAGGTTCATCTTCTTCACCCTTGTTTCGCCTGGTGTGTGTAGTCTTCTTGATTTCTCCTTTTTTCCCCCCTTCAGGCTTTATTCTTATAGTTTGCCCGAGTGTCTACACGCTTGCATTGGTGTCTGTCTGATGAAAAAAGTCGTAGCTTGGCTGTCGAATCTTCGATGGCTTCAGGCTCTTGAAATAGTTGCGGCATGGTGAACATTGACATGATGCAATTATAGTGATCGATCTGCAAGGTGTCGTTCTAACGACTTACTATGCCTCTAATTGTTTTACAGATGCATCTTGTTGACGGACTGATGTCCTCAGCTGTGTTGAAATACTGAAGTAAAAATTCAATGTGCATGTCCGTGAATGAGGGATGAGGACATTACTTGGAAGATGTTAAATTTATGGCAGGTTCAGTAAGAAACCAAGTTGACCTCTGTGGCAGGATCAGACAAATGGAATTGTTAGATTATTCCTGCATGGTGCAGACCTAACTCATGAAGAGTGGACCAAGAAATGTAATTCTAGGGTTCTTTTGCAAACTGTTTGGTGACTGAGCCATGGTCTTCCAGCGGCCTCAATGCCACTCTTATTGCATATGCCCTATATTACTGAATACATCTGCTGATGCTACAGGCTCGTCTAAGCTCTGTCTAATTGTCAGAGCATCACTTCCAGAGAAGGAGGAACCTGCAGATACATCGAAGCAAGTGGAGGAATTCTTCACATTGCTTAAAGTCAAGGTAAGTTTCAAAGAAGAGATTTGTTGTGAATGCTGATATGATTTTTTCTGGGTTTGGTAGTCTTATTTTGGATCAGCTAGTGTCTTGATCTCTAGGAAATGGTGTGTTGTGACAGTGGGAGTCCATGGAGAACAAGACAAATTTAGCAATTTATGGTGGTGGTGGGCTGGTATTCCTATGGTTGTCTTCCTCTATTGTTGGGGCAATCAACACTGTGCCATTGGTATGTTGTCAAGTAGCTACATGCTTATTGTTAAGTGGGTCTGATGTGTTGAAGGAGTCCAAGTGAGACCATATTTTTGTTGCAGAATCACCATTTACATTTGTCTATGAACTACTTACATTCAATGAACAGTTATTTATGAATGCTACAGGATTATCTTTCACATCACCATGATCGCTACTGCATGTGCAATTTTTTGTGTCTGTTTCTCACATGCTATTCAGAAGCTGCACACTTGTATAAGCCATCTGGATGTCTTTGACAAGTTGCCCCAGAATACTTTGACCAAGCAAATCGGCACCCTTCAACTCATGAGATTGTTTGGTGCAACTTGCCTTGGCCCAAAAGTACTTATGTGATTCCTGTATATTTTTGGCTTCATACTCAGCATGAGAAACATTTTGTGAAGAATTTGAGCTTAAAACTTATTGTGAAGGTGCTTTTTTGCATACATTGTTTAGGTCTGGTGTTAATGACATGCCACCAAATTCCAAGCTGATGTACAGAAGCTTGCAGGCATGTTGTCTTGTACACTGTAAGACAGATCTGGGTTACATTTACATTCACCATCATGATACACAATGATGTTAATGGTCCAATTTGATGTGTAGATGTTTGGGTTATGTGAGTAGGGTTGTTTTCATAATTTGTGCATCTGAATGCACCAATCTGTAGAGAGCTGATGTTGTTCTTTTGAACTGGAGTGCTACAGCTTCCGAAAGCCATGGAGCTAATTGGTCTTGGATATACAGGGTGGTTTGCCTACCGTTACTTACTTTTTAAGGTATCCTTCTTTGGTTGAACCTATGATACTGGTAGAAAATAATGATTTCTCCAGTCTTATGAAGTATTGATGGATTCCTGTGTCACATCATCTTCTTGTGTTTCACATGTCTCATCATGCATGGTGCATGTGTTGATTTGCTGTGTTCACTGGATTTCCTTAATGTAGGAAAATTGGAATTTATTGCTCATGCTCTTGCTACTTTTTTAATCACTTAGCTGCTTATGCTCCTGTATGATGCAGTCAAACAGGAAAGAGCTTGTCTCAGAAATTGAGGAGTTGAAGAGCAAGATCACTGGTTCTACAGATGATATTACCAATTAGATGGTTAAAAAACTTGGTTGCATTTAGCAATTTCCTGGTTACTATGGGTGAGATGACATGCTCTATTCTGACAGCTCAAAGGAAGTTCATAGTGTTGTAGTCCAGATGTTGTATGCAAGTTGCAACTGCACTCATGGTCTAGGAATGTTTGAGATACATGTTCTGGCCTGAAGCTTTCTGTTCTTAAGGATCCTGGATGAAAAGCTCTTTGTGCTGCAGTGTGCATGCTGTAAAGAGGCAGCTTCATTCACACCTGATCAACACTAGGCTGAGTCAGTTCTTGCTTAATTGAGCATAGGACTGATATTATATGATGCAGATTAGCCAAATTTGACAGGTGATTTTTGTCAAGGGTTGAAGAAGCATTATATCACCTCCAAGCCTTTCTGCTTGGCAGTCGTGGAAAATACTATATACACTGGCAATTTCTCTGTTCCCTTTCTAAAGGAGTCCATCTGTAGTTTTTTCTAGACAAATTGCATCTTCAGTTCCCTGTATAGTAGTTGCTGAGATTGTATCCAAATATGCAATTATTTGTCTCAGCTCAACATGGTAGATCAATTGACTTGAAAATGTCTATGATAATAATGAATATGAACAGGAGGGTGACACATGTGTTCTCTCTGCTGGGATGTCAATGAGCATTGTTGCTGTCTCTTGTCAAACAGGGTCTCACAAAGCATATGGAGCTTGTGAACACTTTATCCTATTTCAATCAGTTGGTAGGGAAAAGATGGCAGGTGGTGGATTGCTGCCCCTGTTATATTTTGTGTTGAAAAGTTCGGCACCTTTATGTGGCTACTCCTCTGCATTCTGTTTCTTTGAGAAGATGGTCTTATTGTGGTCCATTGGAACAATAGATGGTTGAACTTTGTTGGGGTTGACATGATACATGAAATGTACTTACCAGTGTTGGGAGGTTACCTGTTTCAAGGCCAGTAAATGCTAGTTGGGATTTTTGGGCGGGCTATGCAATGTTTGCAACAAAAATACAATATGCACACCTTATTGAAAAGGAATGAACACATGGGGGAAACATGATCTTGTTGTGATTTAAGATGCTAGGGCATAAGGAACCCATTCATAGCTGTGACATGGAATATTTGAATGTGCCAGTTTTGAAATTGTTCTCTAAGATGATCCATTGTTGCAATACATGCACGGTGGTCTAAAATGGACACTATTTGTGGGAGGAAAAAACAGGCATAACCCATGTCAAAGATGTATGATTGCTTGTGCAAAAACAATTATGCCCATGTTAAGTCCATTCCAAGGGGGGCCAAAATTTCTTGAAGTATGAACAAATAATCACCAATATTGATTAAGTTATGAAATAAGAAAATAATGCCTTTGGCCTTTGATGTTGAAAGTGATGTCACACTCAAAGGAGTCCTAGCTTGACTTGAAAACACAACCCTAAATGAATCGACACACATAAATAATAAAATTCATAAGCATTAACCCTAATATCTATACAAACATGTACAAATGGGTTAAAAAATAGTCTCACAATACGTAATTATACCCTATCTTGAAAAACTAATCAAATGACAAAAAAACCAGTAAACCTTAAAGAGTCATAATGGTATTTTCCCTAACCCTAATAACTATACTAAATATACAAAACAAAAAAATATTAAAGAAACTTATTATGCTCTAGAAATTTGAACTTGGTAATTAAATGCATAAAATTAATGAGTGGAAGAATTAACCCTATGTAGAAAAGCTGACTAAATAGACAAAATTAATAATTGGATGAATTAGTTATATATTTCAAAGCTAATTAAATTATTATTTAAAAAAATGAAGAATACCTATGTTTCTAACCTTTTGTATAATCTTTCCCAAGTTAGCTAGACAATCCCCTTCAAAGATAAATAAAATGAGTCTCTCTTGTTCATATAGTCTAAATCAAAAATTTCCTCCAAAATCCAACCCAAGGTTGATTTTAATTAGTATAAAAAGATGCAATTTAAATCATAATTATTTTTTATGACCAAAAGCCTAAATCTAAACCATATTACTAAATATAATATTGATCACTTTAAATTATTTATTATGTAAACTAGATTAAGTGCATTGTGCTCATAAAAGTCCATAAACTTCACAAAAACTATTTTAGGCCAAATAGAGAGTAGAGACATTGGTTAGCATATTCTCTAAACTTGCAAGATCCTTCCCATTCTTGCTATTCATGGAAGTTCATGGTAGATATTATAACTATGATGGATTTTATTTTTTCATGGGTGATGTTTTATTCATATATTTTCATGAGAGATATTAACTATGAAAAGAAATTTATTTCATGAATTAATTTTTACTCATGGAATTTCATAACAAATATAATGTCTATAACACACCAAAAATCCAACTTGCACAATTTTTGTCCTTGTGGAATTTAGTTGTCCATGAAATAGAGAGATTATAAATAAAGAAAATTTGCATGGACTTTTTTCTTGTGTCATTATATGACAAATTTTATGAACAATGTAGAACTTGGTTTTTTTCTTAAAAACAGAGACTTTGACCGTAAAATTGTCAAGAGAATTTGTACAATTCTTATTACATTTTATTATGGTGGATTGTTTGGATATTGGTGATAAAATAACACGTAATTTTTCCTTGTAAATACAAAAATATTAACTTCCCATTAAGCTATTAGGGTGTGTTACTTGTTTCTTTTATAGGACTTTTTCAAAAATGTGACACAAAAATTAAGGGAAGGAGGCTCTAAGTGTAAAACTCTTTGTTATCTTTCCTTTAAAAAGGTTTTAAATTATTACCCATTTGTGTTTGTAATGGTGCTTGCCCAACTAGTTTTACACCCCTTCCTACCCTAAGAGAGCTTGCCAATTGTTCCATTGTAAATTTAATTTACAATATGCACAATTTTTTATGCAATTAATTTGCAACTAATGGTTAATAATAATTTTGGGCTAAGTTAGTTAACTAGGATAGGGCATGCTAGTTACTTACATACCTAAGCTACCTACCCTACTTATGTAATAATAATAATAATAGCCTACCTAGTTCTATCTTACTAGTTATAATAATAATAATAATAATAATAAATGCCACTTTAGATGAGGGTCCAAGGTTTTAAGTTAATGAAATAGAACAATTCTATTGGTTAAAAGCCATAAATTGAACCTTTGAAGGTATTAGATGAGGGTTTAAAAACAAAAAGTGGTAAATTGAGGTGAAACTCACATGGCACTTGTTTTGGAGGGAAAATCAATTGGTTCAAACTTATAAACTAGAGCTCAAAAGAACTCATGATTTGAAGAACCAAGATGCAAGCTAATGTTCAAGGTAGGGTCCAATTGAAGGTTTCAATTTGCCTCGAATGGGTCCAAATTGGTTCATGCCAATTTGGACCCTAGACTTTCATCTAATGTGGGCCTAAGTCTAGCCTAGCATAATTTAAGCTAGAATTAGCTCAGCTAGGATAATATTGATAGTAAGAATCAACATAATAATAATAATAATAACTTAACATTTCCTACAATTATGTATAGTGTACAATAATTATAATTACAGTTATGATAATAATTATTCATATATATTAACTACCATATTCAAGATTAATAATTTATAATAATATTTATAAAATTATCACTTATTACACATCTATTATATTGAGCTATAATAGTTAGTATAACTAGTAGGTGGACTATGTTAATATTTCATCTAGACATACTCTAATTTAATATCCCTCGTATACTAAACTAATATATTCATATATGCTACCTAGACCTACGTTATGTTACCTCACCTAGGCTAATATGTATACTTAATTTATTTAGGCTAATACATCTATGGGTAGCTAATAGGTGACATTAATTAGCCTATGTACCCTACCTTACTAGCCACAAAATTAATAATAATATTAAGTTTAGCCTAGCCAAACTTAAAATAATATTAACTTCACTCAAGGTAATTTTAATTAAATGATGATATTATTATTAATTAACTCATCATAAAATTGACTATATTAACTATAATGATTATAGTACAAATATTAATATTTAATATCACTAATTTTATTATTGGATTATTATTATTTTCTTAGGTTATGTTACCCTAGCCTACTTAGTGAAATTATAAGTTAGTATTAGTTTGTTATCATAATTTAATTGAAGTGGCTTATTTAAGTCTAGTTTAACTTAATTTACTCAAGTTCAACCTAATTTAATTTAAGGAATCTTAGTTTTGTCAAAGTAACCTAGTTTAACAAAGTTTAACATGAATACCTTAATTTAGTGTAACTTAACTTACGTAACTTAGTTTACCTTAAATTAGCTTAAGTAATTTAGTTTAATCGAAGAAGTTTAATTTAGCTTGATTTAACCTAAATAAACATATTTTAACCAAATTTAACATGTGTTAACCTAAGTAGCTTCAAGTTTAACTTACAAAGTTTAGTTGAGCATAGGTAAGTCTATTTAAGCCAAGTTTAGCTTAACTTACATGGATTTATTTCACCTAATTTAGCCTAGTTTATGTTATGAAACTTAGTTTAGTCAAGTTTAACCCAAAAAACCTAATTTAATCAAGTTTTTTAAAGTAATATAACATTGCCAAGTTTAATCTAGTTTAACCTTAAATAGCCTAGTTTAGCCTAAGTAAGTTAATTTAGCCAAATTTAGGCCAACTATTCAATTCTAGGCTAGTTTAGCCTATTTGAGTTAAGTTTAACCTAAGTAGCCTTAGGTTATCCTAGGTTTGGCTTAGGGAGGCCTCAGTTAACCTAATAATTTAAGGTATCTTAGGCTAGATTGCTAGGTGGCCTAGGTTAGCCTAGGTCACCTTAAAAAAAGGGAAAAAAAATAGAAGGTGCATTTGTAAACTTATACAACTTAGCAATGTGCACTTGCATAGTTGAAAAACTTGACAATGCGCATTTGTAAACTTGAAAACTTGTCAATGTGTGGAAGTAAAATTGTAAAGTTACAAACTCAGCAATGTGTACTTGTGCACTTGTCAATGTGCACCTGCAATCTTGAGAATGTGCATGTGTAAACTTGTAGACTTGGCAATGTGCACTTCTGAACTTGGCAATGTGTACTTGTGAATTTGGCAATGTGCACATGTAAACTTGTAAACTTGTGCACTTGCCAATGTGCACATGTGAACTTGGCAATGTGCACCTACAATCTTGGGAATCTGCACGTGTAAACTTGTAGACTTGGCAATGTGCACCTATCATCTTGCAAACTTGGAAACTTGACAATGTGCAAGTGTGAACTTGACATTATGAACATGTAAACTTGCAAACTTTGGCATTTGGCAATGTGCACATGTAAACTTGGAAAGTTGACAATGTGCATGTGTGAACTTCAAAGTGCATATGTAAACTTGCAAACTTGAAATTTTGGAAATGGGAAGTTGTCAACTTGGAAACTTGGCCATGTGGACTTGCCAACTTGACAATGTGCACTTGTAAACATGAAAATTGTCAATGTGGGCCTAAGTACCCGGGGGTATGTAGGTACATAAGAAGTGGGTGGTAGGTATTAAGTATGTAAGAGGTAGGTAGGTAGCCTTGTGAGTAGGACAATAGTGCACTAGGTAGGTGGGTAGAAGAAAGATCCCACAAAAATCTTGTTTGGGCAACTAAGGAATGAATTTTAGGCATTGGGCAAAATATTATAAAAAATTAAGGGGCAATGTGAAAAAAATGAGGGCAATCCAAAAAATGAAATCAATTTGGCAAGTTGACAATGTAGCGCTTGCAATGTGAAGTCGACAATTTCATGACATGGAGTTGAAGATTTGGCAATGTGGAATGGGTCAATATGGAGTTGGCAACATAGCACAGGCAATGTGGAGGTGTGGTATTGTTGGGAACGTCTGAAGGACCAATGTACCTTGGGGAACATGGCGAGAACACGTTTGAAACTTGATACGAACACATTCAGAAAATCAAAATCCAGAAAATTCAATCACCCGTCACCCCTCCTGTCCAAAGGAGAAAAAATTGGGGTTCTTGGGTGCATGCTACATCACCTCATTGGCTGAATAGTATTTCAATTCCTAACTACATTCATTATCCATTTTTGCTTAGACTAACACCTTTTTTTTTGGTGAGTACCTATTGCAATCCAACTCAGGAAAATCATTGCATGTGATTAAATGGCATTTCTCCAAAATTGAACAAGTGGGGGTTTTGGGTAAACTCAGATTTCCTGGCTCTGCATTCCAATGTTGAATCCATGTTGAGTGTCAAGGTGATCACATTGATATCCTAGACTAGCTAGTCACTCAATGATCTTCAGGTCTCAATGATAGCCTGCAAGTGGCCTTTAAGTGGCCAAACATTTAGAAGGTTGATTAAAGATTTGTACTTCATTTTCGGTTTACAGCCAGATTTGGCTAAATCTTCCTAGGATGATCCCCACTTTTTCTACATCCTCCACCAGATGATCAATGGCCAGTTTGGCTACAAACAAGTTCACATACTCATGTTTAAAACTAAGACCAAAATCTTAACTAACTGTGAACTTGACAAGTTTGGCCCATGGCTCCCTCTGTTGTGAGGACCATGTACACTTCTAAAACAAGAAATGGCCATTCCATTCCATGGTCACTCCATTTGTACCCCACATGATGAGGAGAGGTGAAACTACTTCACAAGTCGCACGTCAAGTTGTTCTGTGTTGTTGAAGCATTACCATTGCTATTGTGCTCCTCATTATTGATTTATTCTTGTAATTTGCATTCTTGGGGGGCAGGGTATATGACATGATACCCACTAGTCTGCTTACAGAAAGTATTGAAGAAACCTGAAGAGTGACTAGATCATGATATATATGCAGGAGCTTTGGTGCCAGTTTTGCAGTGTAAAAAATCTCAGAGATGTTTTTGCTATATGGTACTTGGATTTGTTCCAAATTGTATTGCCAATTCTATCTTTGTGCAATCCATATGTCAGCTACTTGGTTTGTTTGAAGTTTGAGATGTAAACATGGCAGCAACTTACTTCCAATTTTTCAACTAGCCAATGCACGTGCAATAGACCAATGCAATAGCAATATATCACATTGCTTCTGTAAGGTCTTGTTCTATGCACACCAGAATTTGGGTGGTTTGAAGACAAATTCTTCATAACTTTCTTGAGTGTGTTTAGCAACTGCAGGAACAGGAAATTAGTAGTTGCAACCATAATAGATGCAATTCTGTCACATTGATAATTATTTGAAAGCAGCTGGGTTTTCCAACAGAAATCTTTTATGTAATATCACAGCATGGACCTTGTGAACTCTACAAATTTATTGTTGTTGTTTAGGCACATATTTTTGTCAACATGGACTTTTACAATAGATAAAAGCATATATGCCTGTGTGTGGCATCATTATATTTTTTGGTCCTTCGCTTCATCTTACCTACCTATACCTTAGATGCTCTCATTCAAGTGATTAATCTTGTGGAAATTAATCACCTCATTTTGAAAAAATCAACCATAAAAAAGAAAGTCCATTCAAGTAAATGTAACCTCCATGGCATAGGGCAATGCTCTCAAGCACGTACTCTTTTTTCAAAAGCACAATATAGGGATCACATGGGTTGCATGGGAATGTCATGTAGAGCCATCATGGATTTTTCCCCAGTACCTCTTGAAGGAAGAAATCAAAACAACCATTCTTTTTTTCTGGCCCACCACTGGTGGAGGCCACTAGCATCCTCCACCCCTCCTTTCTCTTTGATTCCTTGAAGAAAATGAGCGGCTTGTTCTCTGCTCTTGCTATTTGGATTTTTCTCTGATGCCTAGAAACCGGGAACCTCTTCACCTCTTCATTCAACTATTGACACATGTCCTATATTGCATTTGTGATACATTGTTTAGAAATCCAAAGAACCAATCTCAGGACCAGACAGAAAAGTCATGTCAAAAACTTTAAAAGTTTCAGAACTCAGCATTGCTCCAGAACGTGTCTTGGTAGCATGTGGGTAGAAACTGGGCCTCAAATAGGACTACAAGAAAGCAAACCAGGACAGCTGAAAATGCATGTTCAGTTGTCCTTTCTACTGAGCAGGAGAAAGATCAAGAAGAACCGTGAGTCCAAGCCCCAGTCTCGTTAGCCCAAAGGGGTGCAACCAAAGAGCTACTTCCAGGTGCATTATCAAGGTGCTTTTCAGTATAGATATAAGTCGTCTCGTTAGCCCAAATGGGCATAACCAAGAGCTACTTCAAGGTGTATTATCAAGGTGCTTTCCGGTATAGATATAAGTCAATAGCCCAAATGGGCATAACCAAGAGCAACTTCAAGGTGCATTATCAAGGTGCTTTCCAGAATAAAGAGGAAACCCCCCAAACACAACAAACACCTGCTTCTTATTAGATACTATGGTAGCTACTACCAAGCACCATCAAACAACTTGCTTCCACTCTGAGTTGTGAATATGGTATGCTGCTGTCAGTTTTGGCACCCAAGTGCACAAATTATTATCATTTTTGGGTGTCAAGGCATTTCAACACCTCTCTTTCTGTCTTCCAAGTTTGTGGCAGAGGGAGTGTAGATGTTTTCTGCAATTTCAATGCAGGTACATAAGTTAGTGACAAAAATGAGGTTTCAAGGTAAAGAAGGAAGGAGATAACTAAGAAGATCAATAGGCAAAGTCAATGTAGAATTATTCTGAAATTTGAGACATATCAACAGAAATTTCTCAAATTTTTGAACAAGGAAATTTTTGAAGATGTCAAATCTGACATCAATGTACAGGTAGTAGGATGTGGGAAAATTGGAATCTCTTGACAGTGCCAGAGTTGTTCCTATATGACACAATGCAGCTTCCTAGCATGGCAAAGTTCTTCACCATATATGGTTTACCTTCTTTTCCTGAAGTATCTACTTCACTCCAAGCAGGACACCCCTAATACAAGTCAACCCCTCCTCCATTAAGTATTTCCCCTTTTATCTCACCCAACTTAAAACTGATTGATCAGGATAGACTTAGGACAAGGAGCTCATCTCATTGTTTTACGAGCTGTGTGCCCTTATGACCATAACTTTAACCAGGAACACTCAAAACAGGGGGAAATCTTCTGTGAAATTCCCCAAAAAAGAATAAATAATCTGCAGCAAGCAACACGTGGTGAACATTCCTCAAATTATGGGGCCAAATGAACAATGCATCTGCTCCTTATGACCATAACTTTAAATCAGCAACAGTTAAAACAGGAAATGTTCCGTGAAGTTCACCAAAAATGAACTCATAGTTCACGGCAACACCCATCGAAGGTTCCTCAAAACGTGGGACCAAACGAACTATGCATTCATGTTCCACAGGAAATGTTCCGTGAAGTTCACCAAAAATGAACTCATAGTTCACAGCAACACCCATCGAAGGTTCCTCAAAATGTGGGACCGAATGAACTATGCATTCATGTTCCTCAGGAAATGTTCTGCGAAGTTCACCAAAAATAACAGCAACACCCATCAAAGGTTCCTCAAAATGTGGGACCGAATGAACTATGCATTCATGTTTCACAGCAACAATTAGTGAACATTACTCAAAACGTGGGACCAAATGAACTAAGCATTCTCACAGCAACACTTAGTGAACATTACTCGAAACGTGGGACCAAATGAACTATGCATTGTTCCACAACAACACCTAGTGAACATTGCTCAAAACGTGGGACCAAATGAACTATGCATTGTTCCACAACAACACCTAGTGAACATTGCTCAAAACGTGGGACCAAATGAACTATGCATTGTTCCACAGCAACAACTAGTGAACATTCCTCAAAATGTGGGAATGAATGAACTCTGCATCATTTCACATTATGTGGGGACTTCAAGCAATCTTTCCAAGATCAAGGCATGATTGGACAAGTTTATGTGGCAATTTGCCTTTCCTATCTGCATTAGTTTCTTGCACGGAAAGAGAAGTGAAATTTTATGATGTCATTTTGGAATTAATTACACATTTAATTACATAATTAACACTTATGTAATTTCACATGAATTTAATTCCACCCCCTTTGATCCTTCAACATTCTTTGCAACAATATTTCTTGACAACTCGTGGAATGGGTGGGGTCGATGGTGCATCCATTCCTCATTTTTGGGACAGATTACATGATTTTTATCCCAAGAAAAGAGTTAACTTTTCTTTTTCTTTTTTCTGGTTTTTTCTGGCACAGACAGACATGGTTCAGCTTTTTTCAATTCTTCATACCTTTCTCTAAAAGTTTCCATTTTGAAGTGCTCATTGAATCTACAAGCTATCACCATCTGATTGTTCATATATCTTATATGAACAACCACTTGCTTGCTAAGTGAGTCTCTATGTAGTTCCAAAAAGTGATGAAGTTTCATTAGCTTTTTTAGCCTCCAAAACATTTGATGATATTATTCATGGATGGGTTCTTACTCAACCCTAAGTGTACAATAAACCAGATCTGATTTTTATTGGATTTTTAAATGGATCTATATAATGTTTTTATTTGTGGTGAATTTTTGCATAGTGTAAAAAATTAAGTGTTGTGCGAGGCGGCCAAAGGGCTTTGAACTGTCAGATTTCACTCATGTTGTTACCCAGAATCAACAACAGAGAAGGGACAAGTAGCCTTCCTCACAATGGACACTTGAGATTTTGTGTCACCTATATAAATTGATGAGCACATCTGTTGGATGCTAGAACCTCCTCTCTATATGGTCTCCATAGCCATTCCACTCCCTTGGTATATGATTATCTCCTAGGAGTAGGGTTGTCACATTAAATCTAAAGCATTAAGGCATCCTTGAGGAGTTTATTGAATGCTCAAAGTGGAGCAAGTTGTAACAACATTAAATGTTAGAAGCAAAGATCCTGACAAATCTTGTGCTTGTTTTGTTTTTATGAAGCTCTTCCCATTGCATTTTTTTTTTTTGAAATTGTAATGTTACATGTCAAGTTTTTGTAATTTTCTCATGACTCTAGCTTTGTGGCCAAGGTTAAGACATGAGAGGAGGAGTGGGTTGGGAGAACGTCTTATATTCAAACACACTCTCACAATAGGGCAGTCAAATGATATCTAAATTGAACATGTGATATGGCATTGGAAAATTCTCTTTAGGGGTTACAACTTTGTTTTTGAAAGCTCCTCGATCAAAAATTTCATGTCAAAATTATAATTAGGAATTTTTAGGACTCCTTCTTGGGAGTCCGAAGGCTTTTTGCCACTTTGATGCAACCCCGCCACTAATTACAAACTATATTATAGGAAAGGAGGTTGTGGTTCATGTCAAAATTTGAGTTGTGGTGTGTCTTGTGAGTTTGATTCTTTCATGACTTATTCATGCACCGTTTTGGCTCCAACTTCCATTAATGACCTTCTTTTTAATAGATTTGTGTAAGTTGATATCATTTTGAATTCCCACTTATGAATTCATCTTAGGTTCTCTCTTAGGAGCTAAAGACCATGGCCTAAGTTTGCATCCCATTATGAAATTAGGAATCAACACATTCATTTGCCCCAATATCATTTGACAAATCCAAACATGGGTGTCAAGCTTAATTTATGTTCAATGTAAACAAGTTGGAATGACAATATATGTTAGAAGCCAAAATCTTGACAAATCTTGAATTTGTTTTGTTTCCATGAGACTCTTCTTGTTGGATTTCTATGTTGCAAGTTGTAATGTTACATGTTGAGTTTTTATATTTTATGGTGATGCAAAAAAAGAATGTCATAATGGCTTACAAAAATTAAAAAGGTCTTGTGTTCAAAGTACAAATTCAACTTTCATTCATGAACTCATTTTGATTTGATCTTCTTACTTTAATTTTGATATGATATTTTGTGTTAAAACTTGTGTAAATTTGTTGTGGTTTTCAAGTTCTTGAATGTTTGAAGTGATTGGATAGTGGGGTGTCAAAACATGTGTGTTTTTTGAATGTCCATATTTGAACTTGCCTTATGTTTTGGCTTCTTAAATGTTAATGCTTAGGAATAGCAATAAAGATTGACTAAATATGACACCTTGGTTGATCACACAACTACATGACTAACTTTAGGACACAATTGCAAAATGTCATAATCTTGACCTTAGTCATGTAGTCATAATCAAAATTGAATAAATATGACACCTTGGTTAATCACATGACTACATGGTTAACTTTAGAACATAATTGCAAAATGTCCTAATCAACAAGTTAGTTTTTTGTATAATGTGTATTGTGTATTTATATGTTACTAGATAGAAGTTTTTTTTGGAGATATATGGGATGTTAATGCATGTTCATATTATTAGTTAAAACCATCATTGTACCAAGGTGCAATGACGCTCAATGAACATCAAATGCTAGCATTTCAAAATTGGGTTAATGCATACATGTGACCTTTACTAGTGCACCTATTCAAATTCAACTTTCATTGGTTATCAATGGTGTTGACATGTTGTCATTCATTGAATGCAATTTTAGGTTTTTGTTTGCTTGTATTTTATTTGTTTACTAATTTGGGTTTGGATGCAAGTAATTGGATTTTTGTTGTAATGGGGGGTGAAAGCACATTATTGTGATACATCTTGGACAAAAAATCGTATTTTTTAATACATTTTTATTTTATTTTAAAATCATTTATCATTTTGGAAACACATAAAATGAATTTTTGATAGAAGGTCTCCAACACAATTTTTGCTACCTTTCAAATGGGAGTAATTTAAAAACAAACTTTATGTTTTCACACATTTACACTGGTTTGAATGAAAATTTTCATCGAAATATTTTTTGTTAAATCACATGAATGGAATTCTTTATTTGGTATTGAAATGATACATTTAACCCATATTCAATATCTTATATATAAATTCACTTGGTCTTCCCGTTTGTCTATGACGTGACGTTCTGCTGCATAATCATTTTTTATGTTTCTCCTGCGGAACCGGCCATAGGGAAAAGCATTTTCGTCTAGAATTGGCACCCCCGGGAAACCCGTTTGATTTCTACACAACTGTTCGTCCATCCGTCCGTCTGTGACAGGGCGTTCCGACCCGTTAACGGTCTCTGCGATGCCAATTCTGCTACGTATTTGCTTCTTTTTTTTTCTTTTTTTTTTTGGATTTGTTTTT
>Ga0116227_10004810_pt1 | contig 29032 bp, 15 predicted proteins | sample S1TSphgellanicum_FD_89693 | JGI IMG/M metagenome (GOLD analysis project Ga0116227, IMG submission 89693) | Host-associated microbial communities from peat moss isolated from Minnesota, USA - S1T2_Fb - Sphagnum magellanicum MG | ecosystem: Host-associated > Plants > Peat moss > Unclassified... | reverse complement strand
TTTTGTTTGTTGCTGTGGAGCCGGATGTGTTGTAGGTGTTGCAACACATCGGGGGGGAAGAAGGAGGGCGGGTATGGTGTGGGGTAGGGGGGGGGAGGGGGGGGGGGGTGGGGGGGGGTATGAGCCCAGGCCAAAAATGGATGTGGGTTCCTATAGGAAAGGCACAAAGTAAGCACTTTAAAAAAATAATGTATTAATTAATAAGGTAAGAATAATAACATTTTTTTTAATGATGTAAATTTGCCAAACTTTTAATTGGTATCCAAAAAACAACAACAATGGTATGTCTAAAATCATGTAAACTTGAGGAAATGAGAAGGAAAGTGAAAAGATACAACAAGTCTTTCTTTTATCCAGCACCATTGCTCCTCAATACCTACACATTTGTATTAGTTGGTGACAAGGTAAGAGAGTGAATTTTTTAATAATAATTATTATAATAATACAAAAGAATGGTAGCCTAACTTTTGTTGGACCAATTAAAAGCTTGTTTGGAAAACCAAAGTCACAAGTCACAACATTTTTGTTTTTTCTTGTGTAGTGAAATGTGGGAAACCCTAAAATGTTTTGTAGAAAGTAGAAAAACAAAACAACCCAAATTGGAAAAACCTACAAATTAGGGTTTACCCATTCACCTGAATTTGGGACTTGGTTTTGAGGGTTTCACCCCCACACACACACCCTCCCCCCCCTCCCAAAACCCACCGCCTACCAAATGGTGTGACACCTGGCAATGACACGTGTCAGTTTCTTTTTCATAAGTGTGTAACCAATAAGTATGACCCACGTGACTTTAAATCTTTTTCATCCAAAGAGGGTCATATTTCATTCATTTCTTTGATTCTCCTACTGGATGAATGGGTGCATCCAACGACAAAATTGGTAGGTAAGTTACATTTGATGGGAATTTTTTTTTTCCAGAAAATGCTGACCAGGTCCCCTTCTTCTTTGAGTTAGCCTATTCCCTTTCTATGCCCTTCTTTCACAAGCGGGAGATGCCTAAGTATTCCAAGAGTTTCATCTAGGGTACTGCCCAAGGAGCAGGGCATTCCCCAAAAAAAATACCCACCCGCCCAAGGCACTTATTTCCGGTATGCCCCACTCCTCAGGTGTTACCCTAATGTAAAGCACCAACCGGGCAGAGCCCAAAAAAAAAAGTCATCCTGTGATATCCACAGGGTATCATGGGAAGAAAGTTTTTTTTATAAAAGTGAAGTGCTCATTGGAGTGGGCATTTGACTTTTCATAAAACCTTAAAACCTACCCGGTCTTTTCTAGTGTATTTAGAGGACACCTTAAAATGCGTCAATAAAAAAAAGCTAGCGGGCTTTTTAAAAAGCATAACACCCATGGAGGCAGGCATTTTATTTTATTTTTTGAAAAGCTCGCCAGTGTTTTTTCCCATTTATACTTGGTGGGTATCTGGAAGTACCCACCGGGTACCACAGGAAAAAAAAACAAATTTTCTTAAATCCTTGAAAATGAGCTCAATGTACAAGAAGAGTCCAAGTTGGTAGTCCAAGCATGTTGCTTCCTTGAGAAATGGAGGCACCCAATTCCAAACAAACAATAATAATCCCCTTGTGTTGAAATCAGGTTTTGAATTGAGTTTTTTCAAAGTAGCAAAAAGAGTTGAATCAAAGTTGGTAGGCTATTAAGCACAATAATAATAATAATAATAATACACTTTTGCTATAAAGTTATCAAAAGATTTCATCACACAAAAAGCCTTGGGTAAACAAAGCCACCCAAGTTCAAACATCCAAAACAAATAGCTATAATAGCTTAGATGCTAACCATAGCATTGAAGTTTCACAAAACTTGTCAGACCACCTAAGTTTGCAAAAACCAATAGAGCCTTGACAAGTACCTAATAATGTAATAGTAGTTAGTACCTAGTTAGTAGGTAGGTAGGTAGTAGTAGGTACCCACCATCCTCAAGCTTGGTTCTTCTCAACAATAGATCTATCTCATGGGGTTTGGCTCTTTGGGTTGTTTCTCTCTCTCTCTCTCTAACTTGCTTTTCAACCCAATTATGTGGTGTATGAGATGTTGCCACCTATTGGGTACTTGAAATAATTGCCATGCAAAGCTCATTTGTGACACATTTTAGGTTCTCTTTGATAAAGAACAACAACAACTGTAGTGTTGTACACCAACTACAGTGTTCAGTAAGGCTAAGCTAATCCCAGCTTTACACCCAACAGCACTAAGTTACTAGTGCCATAATATGCACTTATAGCATAACACCTAACCTGCTTCCAGAATCCCATGATAGTTATATACCTATTAGGTGGCTGGGTTTCATGTGGTGTTTTCAAGGCCCAGGTAGTTCTGCCAAATGGCACTCCAATGCAAAAGGAAAGGATTTCATTGTGAAGAAGTGACATGAAGATGAGGGTTAACTCCCTCCCCCTCCCCATTAGCCATATTGGCAACCAAAGTTTAGGGTTAGGGTTAAGAAGGGTTTTTTCTTTTTCTTTTCATTTTTGATGAAGCTGAGTCAATTGACATTAAGATGAGGGTTAACTCCCTCCCCATTAGCCATATTGGCAACCAAAGTTTAGGGTTAGGGTTAAGTGGGGGTTTTTTTCTTTTCATTTTGATGAATCTGAGTTAATTGACATTAAGATGAGGGTTAACTCCCTCCCCATCAGCCATATTGGCAATCAAAGTTTAGGGTTAGGGTTGAGAAGGGTTTTTTCTTTTCTTTTCATTTTGATGAAGCTCTATCAATTGACATTAAGATGAGGGTTAACTCCCTCCCCTTCAGGTATATTGGCAACCAAAGTTTAGGGTTAGTGTTAAGATTTTATTTTATTTTTAATTTGAAGAAGAAATGTCAATTGACAAATTAAGATGAAGATCAATTTTGCATTAGTGTATTGACGACTAAAGTTTAAGATAAGGTTAAAGTCTTGATTTTATTTTTTTTAATTTTGAAGAAGTAATGTCAAGGAACATTCAAATGAAGGATAGGTTTGTGATGACATATTGGTAATTAAAGTTCAAGTTTAGGATTTTAAAGGTTTTTTTCTCATTTTGAAAGAAGAATTGTCGATTAACATTGAAATGAGGGTTAAGTTTTCACCGATTTATTGACAACTAAAGTTTTGTTTTAAGTTTTTTTTTGTTGTTAATGCTTTGTAATCACTACATTGTGGGATTAACAATTTTCATTTGTAAAATTCAAAGTACTGAAATTTCATTGGCAAACTTAAAAAGATTTGAAAGTTTTCAATCTTGCTTGAATTAAAAGTAAAAAAGATATATTTTAATACCTAATTATTTATTTAAGTCCCTTCATTGGTGTCATTGTAAAAATTTGAATTAATTTCCAAAGTAATTATTATTTTTTAAAAATTATTGACATCAGTCAAACTTAACAGGAAACTAAAAATTTAAGAGCCTAATCTTTTTTAGGTTATAAATTTGGTTCAATTAGTCTTGATTGATTAATTTTAGTTAAATCTTTTGCTAAATATTTAATTTTAAGAAAAACAACACAAATAGCGAAAAAGAAAGGAAATTTTGAAATGATTGCACATGGAGTTTTAGTAAAAGAGATTAAATGAATGGGTCAATTGTGTTTGTTGCACAAATTGTCTGGAAATGAGGGAAAATTTTGATGTTGTATTTGGGGTTTTTCCAAACTTCAAATTGTGATTTTTAGGTGGTTAGTAAAGGGATCTAGAGGTCAAAGAATTTATCATAACATGAAATTCACAACCATTATTGGGGAAGGTAAATACAACATCAGCTATGGCATAAAAAGAAAGGATATTGAAACAAAATCAATCTTAGTGCATTAAGACATGGCATCCATCATATAGCTTTTCCTTGGATAATAGATTTCACAATGCTAACCATATAATTTGGCTTGAGATTGATTGTGTTTATTATCTATTCAACATGCATGATTAATACATCTTATGAATATATCATTAATTCAAATCGTTCAAATAATTTCCACTTTTGTCAACTTATGACTTTCATAATTTTGTGGGCTCATAACTTTTGCATATGGATTTCAATTCAATAACTTTCAATAGCAAAGTTGTAGCTTTGAAAGTAACATTCTAAATGTTGTATTTCATGTTCTAGTCAAAAATCATCTGACCATTTTGTCAAATGTTTTAATAGTTGAGACTCAAATTATTAATTTGACTATAAACCATTCTTGTGGCTATATAATGTGTTTCATATATTTAAATGATTAATGTGACCCCACATTGGGTATTTAATTTTCTAGTGGTTTAAAGAAGGCCCAATTTGGACAAGATTTGGTTCTCAAACCTTTTTTAAAACATTCAAAACATCATGGGCCTCCAACTCCCAAAATGGGAAGGTGTTTAGGAGTATGTGAATCATACTCCCACATTTGTGAAAGTGTGATTAAGTCCTAGGACACTTTCTTGACCCATTCCCCCAGCATGCCTTAGCCTTGGTTGCAACCCCAAGGCTAAGGTCATGACGTACTAGGTAATAATTAATAATAACTAGGTATTAAGTAGTTGTTAGGTAATACCTACTATCTAATTACCTAACAAACCTACTTAACTATGATGAAAATCTACATAGCCACAAATCCACCTATTTAGTAATAATAAATCTACTAAATATGTAATATCTGTTATATTTACCTACAAATTATTAATAATGTCCACTACCTAATTATAGATTCACCTTTTTAGAAAAAAATAAAATATGATTGCATTTATGTAATGACCTAATTTATCATAAATTAAAATGGTAGTTAGATGTTTAAATTTTTATTTTGTGACCAAACATGTCAAGGGTTTAATTCCTTCCAATCGCATTGACTTACATGACTACATAGGTAATTGAAATAAAGAATTGTGATCCACTAGTAAAAAGATATCACCAAGTTCATTAAATTTTTCATTAGGTTATGGGTGGAATTAAACAATTTCACTAGATGAAAGATTTAGTGAATTCATTGTACCCTCTAATGACCGAGGAATAGTTTTTACCTACATCTAATGATTTCACTAATGCTTGGTCTAAGAGGAAATTTACACATGGCAATGGAATTATGTGATATTTTAGATATTTTTAATTTGAATTATTATTATTATTAGTCATTTTTTAAATCATACAACATGTATGCAATCAACATATGGCATGAATATGGTTGTTGGTATCAAGGTTTGAATCATGATCTCTTTGGAAACAAACCATTTTCTCTGCCAACATGTTGTCATTTGACATTTTGATTAAAGGCATTACAAATTAAACATATTACAATTACAATAATTATTTTTAGAAATCAAACTTTGACATTATATTTTTTTGGGTATGTTTTTAAAATTAAGCAAATGAGAATTCATTGTTGAAGTTTTGTTAGGTTCTAGACATGTATAATAAATAAAAAAATTTAATGTTCACAACCATTTGAATGAAAACACATTTTAATCTGGTTTTCTAATAATAATTCACAAAATATATTTTTCCATACGAAAATATGTTTTGACAAGTTGAAATCTTTGCAAAATAATTTATGACTAACATAAATAAATATTAATAATTTTTTTAAAAATTTAATTAATATAAATTGGTTGCTACATGTTAATACTCAGACACACCCACACACAATAAATTATAATGGTATGCATTATATATAATAAAATGTGTTAAAATATATATGCATTTAACATACATACATACATTCAATAAAATTATACATAATCACAATGGAATAAATGGATTAATGAAAAATTATAAACTTTTGTCCAAGATTAAAATAATAATTTGAATAATACAAAATATTGGTTTTAATTAATTACCTCGATGAATCACTTCCACTAAAGGTAGATACAAATGATTCAAGTTTCACCGAATATGAAAGGGGCCAAAAGTATGATGACATATGTGACTTAAGGCCCCATAGTGAATTAAGTTCATGAACTACACCCATATTTCTTATTAGTGCAAATCAAGCACAATCTTGTTAGTTCATTTTCAAACTTTTTTTAATCCACAAACATTCGAGGATTGCTTAAAGCTCTCATGAATTTGTGAAGCCACACCTTAGTATCTCAAAATTTTCAAAATAAAAACACAAAAAATTCTCAAGTTGTTATAACCTCATAAGTACCACTTTAATTAATGATTGAAAACCAGCTTTAGATTGATTTGAAAGTTTTTAGTTTTTGGAAATGTTGATGATTACAATTCAACCATTAATAATTTTCTAGGAATAAGTTTACTCATGAATGGTGGCCTTAGGATACATCTTTTTGTTGTTTTGAAACAAAACATTGTAACAACAAGACAATCATAATTGCATCTTGATATCTGAAAATGCTTAGATATAGTATGATACTTAAATCCTTTGCAATTATTGTTGTTTTGTTGTTGATTTTTTTAATGTGTATAGTCTAGGGAAATTTTTGGGGTTTGTCAATTGTTGTATCTATTTTGGTAGAATAAATTACAAAGCAAAGGAAAAAGGGAAGAAAATGAAAACATCAATACAAATGTATCAAGTCTATTTTTTTATTGCAAAAACAAAATCTAAGCTTAACACATCTCCTTATGACTCCATGAACCTTCACTAATTGCAAGTTCATTGGATTCCAATTGTTGTCCTAAAGACCTTCCTAAATACCTCTTTTCTACTTCTTTTCATCATCCTACAAGTATTATATTAAATTATTAATATATAGAATGTCACATCCATAAGCTTGAAAAGATGAACATGGCACAATAATATTTCATATCATGATCAATCTAGGTTGTGTCAAGTCTAATACAAAACAATTAACATGTAATATAATCATTATCAAATCACGCCCTAATTTATAACAATGAATTAAAGTAGCACCTAAAAATTTCTTAATCATTAACTTGTCACCATAGATGCCAAGGGCTAAGGTAGCACCTAAAAATAGGTTATAATTGGTGATCTACTTGACTAGCTTATCATAACCATAACTAATTTTGTCATCCTATAATATTACATCACACATTATATGGACAATATTTAATTATGGCATAAAACGTTTATGTAGCTACATTTACCCCAAAATTCATTTTAGATTATGTCTTTGAAATCAACATATTTGACAAATCAATGAAAATATTGTTTACGTTGTCATGATTAACACGATCATGTCATTTAATTCCATTCAAATTCATTTGTAGGTCTCATTGACTTCAAAGATGAACCTTTTGACCTTATGTTAGTTGTGACATCTATTTTTTTAATCAACATCAAACATAAGGTCTTATTGGTACACTATTAACCTACTTGTACAAGGCAAGCCGTCACATGGACATGGAGCCTGAGTGTAAAGCACAAAGTCAAAATATGGAGCTTAAAAGGAACATTACTTTAAAATAAGGGAAATTGAAGCAATTCACCAACCACAATGTCCATGAATGTTGGATGATTAAATATGGATGAAATATTTGATACATTCATCCAATGCATGGATGAAAATTTCAATGCATGGGCATATATTGAATTTTAAACAGACACAAACATGCAATATGGCATTTTTCATTTTTGATAGACATTACAATTTGTTTATTATTTATGATGTGCAAATTCAATCTATGACCATGAAGTTAATGCAAATTTTTGAACATGAACATTTTACTTCTAAACTCCATTGACATCAAATGGCCAACTAATATTTATCAGATGTTGATGTGGTACATGAAAGATGAGAAAACAACATTTGTCCCTAACATTGCAACAATTTTACCCAAGATGAATCTCTCATTCCAACAACTTTTTGACTTCACTGATATTTAATGTAGGCTAGTTAATTAAATCATATGTCTTATGATTGCAAAACATCCTAGTTCTGTAAATGAAATACAAATATTTGCAAGTGACAAATTTTCCTTTTTTCTTTGAACTTGTCAACATAGACACGAACTCAAAACAAATACAATTAAGGATCCCTCCAATTGTCACTTCATATATATGTCATAGACATGACACCACCATGAGACTCAATAAAGTAAACGTGCCCATACCCAAGAGCATGAACATCCTTGACATGCAAAATAATAATCAACAACTAAATTTCCCAAACAACCATTTATTATCATGGTCATTTCCAGGTGGAACACGATGCAAAACTTTTTTGTCATGTTTTGAAATTGGTATGTCATCTAGATTTGGATTTCCAACCCCAAGTTGTGCAACATGTGCACACCTAGGAAGACAAAACTCAACTTCCTCAAAGGATGTAACCTCCATGTGTGTGAATCTTATATTAATGAAAATTGGCCACACATTTGGAACTTGAGGTTTCCCCTTCATAGAATCACAAACATCACCCACTACAATCAATCCTTATCATCAGGGCAAAACCGTGTTCACTTATACCTTGCCTCTTTATTTATTACAGGTTTGAACCACTTATACAACACAGGGGTTAGGGTGTAAAATTGACATTTTGTTATTTTGGCCTCACATTCATGCCCTCTTTACTAGATGGTTGAACAATTCACATGTGAATTTGCATTTGTCCTTGCATGTGGAAGACCTCCTAGTTGCATGTGGTCTCAAGAATATTTGAGGCTTCCCAACCATGGCCGCCTAACCTTGATTGAAATCCATGCTGGAAATGGGATCTTGAAGATTCATGCGTAGAGGTTTCCTACATGCTAATAGAATCTTATTGTGATGGCACAAAAAAATTCATTTTATCATGTTGATGTAAATCTTGAAGATAACCTATCATGGTGTTAAGTTTTCTCTTACAAGACCTAAATCGTTCTTCACCTTCCAACCCAATGGACCTACTATGCATTAAACTAGCAAACACAATATTTGCAATTGCACGTGCAATTTTCTTTGGATCACCAAATATATGTGCAGCTTTTAATTGCAATTGGGTTTGATATGGTCTTGTTCCTTTTAATTTACCCATCAAATGCATTCTATAACAAGTTTGTTGCTCCAAAGCCCTGATCAAGTCATCAACTATGGCATCAAAAAAATCCTTGCCTTTTTTCCTAGATTGTTGTAGCCAAGTATTATGAATTGTTTAAAACAAGTTACAAGTAAGCATTTTGGCATCCTCATCAATTGTCAACCCCTATACACAATAAGTGGAAAATTCAAAAATGACACGCACTAACTCCATAACATTGACCATGTGGCATTTATTAATTTTCTAAACTCAACAACTTGTTGATTTTAACAAGCAAGTATGGATTAATTAGGAAATGAGTAGATTGCAAAACGAAGTACTTGAAAGCAAAGTTCCCCCATTAATAAATTCAAAAATACCAAAAGGTTAACTAGTGGTTGAACTTTTCAAGGTCTATCCCTATTGCCACATCAGTTGAATGCCACCGAGACTCGACAACCTCAAAATTTGCATTTGTTTCATTAAATGTTTTGGAATTCTTATAATTGTTACAAATTCCCATGTGTTTTGCTCTCAAATGAGGCACCCGAATGAGTCTAATATCGTGAAATTTCCATAGACCGAACCCAATGGAAAAGACAAGTTAGTTATTTATTAGGCAATGGTTGGGAAAGGTCTCCTTATGGGCCAAACACAATTTGCAAAACATTCTAATTCGCTTGAGCACTATTTACTATGAACCCTTTGAATTGTGGCATATGAACTCCATTTGTTTTCATGAACTTCATAAAGGGCTTTCCACATAAGAACTTAAGACTCCACATCCTCCAATTGCATGTCACATATTGCAATTGTCATGACCCTAGCATAGTTTGGGTCATAGACATGGCATGCCCTGCTACTCCAACCCAAAACATGTTTACAATGGTTAAACATCAACCATGTTCTCCACCCAGTTGTATATGTGCAACAAGATCAACCCCATGCCTTTCACCTTTTGTGAACATTTTGAACAAGTAAAATTTTGGGAAACCTTGTCTAGGGAAGACATTATCTTGGATGTAATCATAGGGACAATTTTTTTTAGTTCAAGAATGTTATCCAACAGGCCATGTCCAAAATTTCCATGTTGAAAGGATGAAAAAAAATTCTTGATGTCGGGTGAAGAAAATGTAGAAAATCTACCCATCAATCCATGAAAATTGGCCCTTTGTAATTTCATTGTAGGTGTTTCACTAAAGACAAATAGTTCGTGGCTCAAAAATGTTTTACTAGCAGCCAAAGCAATTGCTGAAATGGTTGCACGTAGATTCTTTTCCAGTTCACGCCTCACCAATTCCTTTGTAATTTCAATCAATTCATCATAATCACCACTTGACATGAGATGATTGTGCGAACCAAAATGGATGCAAGCTCTAGTCATATTAAGCAATTTGTGCACAACATAACGGATCCTAGCATCACAAATCAAAACACATAAAGGGGGTGTGTTACAAAATCTATATCTACAATTGCGGAATGCGGAAAAGGGACATGTATGGGCAAAAATGCATTATCTGTTGCACCTTCCTGATGGACCTCAATGGGTTTTCCATCTCACAACAAACTTGGGCAATCCTCCACCGCATAACTCAAATGACCAACACAAGCGATTCACCTAAAATTCAATCCATAATTTTTTTTTATGTGGGTGGTTTTCACCACATACCAAGGGTGGACATCATGTTTCCTATCCATACCTTGCATTTGCTCTACCATGGTAGTTGCCATAGTTTTGGGAAGAAGTTTGAATAAGATGTTTCCATTGAACTCTTGAGGCAAAAAAAACACTAAAACAATATTGATGCTATTAATTCAAATTGAGTATTTTTTTACTAGATTTGATAGTAAAAAAAACATTTTTTTTAATAATGTAACATTTACAACATCTCCAAGTTGAGCTACTTATTCTATTGGTAAACAATTGGATGCATGTTTAGACTAAAGGACCATTGCTATATTATTTTTGGCATATAGGTTCTTTAGTTGGCACTTTAGTTGGCACATAGTCAATATGTTGACTAGTGTTCAACTATTTTGGTGAGACCATACATGTATGGATGATGCAATGGACCAAGGGATGGATAAAATATTATAATCTTGTTTGTAACTTTGTTACAATTGTTTCTTTCAACTAGGCTAAATAACTAATACATGGCTTTGCAAAGGATGCAAAAGCTTACTTGACATTTTAACAAGGCTACAATTGTTACAAGGTACCATACAAATATGACAACAATCAAATATTCCTTTGTGCCCATTTTACGTAATTTGGAGTTGTATGCTTCTTATTGTGCAAGGAAAAAAAATATTAGGGTGAAAGCACGTTACAAGGAGGGCCAAATTGTTATCACATTGTATTTGTTTTAAGGGTCCCATGTTTGAACTTCAACCATGTCATTATTATGAAGGTTTTCACAATATTTTTGCACAAATAAGTCAAATTCCAAAGAAATTACACTTTTTAATATAATATGATGTGATGATAGAATATATTTGTGCCAAAACTATATACATTGCATCATATTAAAAAATGAAAATATATTCAAAAAATGTTTGAAATGATTTTGTCTTTATGAAATTTGTAGTATCTATTAAACATTGTGATTCCATATGATTAGAATAAATTTGTGAACCATGTGAAGAATTTGATCATTATCATATCACAAATGGGTGTTTTTGGGGGCAATGACCACAAGTATGTGGTAAATTAACATTTTGACAAACTATCACTTTCAAATGGAAGATGACAAGATGTGTGAGGTGAGTCATTTTTTAAATTTTTATTTCAAACAGTTTTTGGTTGATTAATTCAAACCTAAGCCTATTGTAGCCCAAAAATAGAAACAAACTTTATAATACTATATATACCATAAGTATATCCATTATTCCTTGAATTTAATTTAATCATTTTCAAATAATATTAAATATTAGTAACTTTGTGAAAATCAAAATATCAAGCCCAAACACCAAAAGTGAAACCCAAAATTAAATGCAACACGTTTTGCATAAATATATGTTACATACATGCTATGCAAGTGCCGAAAATGGCCCCCTTGTAGTGTGTTTTCACCCATTGATCTTATAGAATGTGATACATCTCCAAGTTACAATGAGGTATCATACTTGTCTCATTATATATATTGTAACATTTGTATGTTGCCTACACCTTGGCCTATTAAAACCTTTTAAAAAAGCAACTATCATCCCCAACGAAGTCTGAACTACATGAACATTCTTGAATACATCATGTGAAAACAAGTCCAAGTAAGGAAACATTTGTAATCCAACCAAGGCTGGAACTATAGTTGTTTGTGAATGTGTGTTTCATATTTGAGAACTTTTTAGTACATGTTAATGACCACCTCATGGACTTGGTTAATACTACCCAAAAATTTACAAAAATGCCATGTAGTTCATTAACACATAAGACAACAAGGGTACACAAGTTTGTCCATCCAAAAGGCATGCTAGGAAAATCAAAAGCACCACCATTCATGGTACATAATAATTAGATCAAGACCCCTATCCATCCATGCTACAAGAGGTGGCAATTGACGATTGACCATGCTTAAGACAAACTTTAACCTAACACATTTAAGCTTCATTCGAACATCATTTCATGGTCTAAAGACTCTTCCTTGCTACTTATCTTTGAATATTGCCATCAACTTTGTAACCAAATATATTTAATTAGCAGATTTGTATAACATACATATATATTTTACATAGATACATGTCTATTAAAGGAATTTGCATGAATCCCTTTGATTTAGCAATAGATGCTAGGAATGAAAATATGCCAAAAATAATAGATTATCAATGGTTGAAATGTCACCTAAAATTGAGTCAACTATTGAACCAAAAAAATCTCCACACAAAAAATAATTAACCTAGATTTTTGCATCATCATAAAGGAAATCTAGAACTTTGCCTTGACATTTAAGGGTTAATTAGAATTGGAAAATGTACTTATTCATGTGGATGCTCCACACAAAAAGTTGTGGTGTCTAGTGAGGTTGTCATGTGCACCTCAGTTAAAACATGAACTATTTGGGTGGAATTGATTTGGTCCTTGGAATACATGTTTCAGCCTCCCCAAAATGAACCCTCATTTTAAAATCATGAAAATAAAATATAGTTGCATTGAGTGGAACAAGGTAGACATAATAAAAGAATGCAAAGATACATAACACTACCTTAGCACCATGTAACAACTATGTTCGTTCCCATAACTTGCTAAGATTTGCTTGCCAAGATGAAGAATCACCAATGAAATACATGACAAAGGCCAAAAGGACATGTGGTGAACCAATTATAATCACCATTGTTCGCAGTAGCAAAAACAACCAAGATTGTCTTGATATTCGTCAATGGGCAAGTGAAGAGGGACATGGGCATAAACAACAAAGCTCAAACCAATGAGACATTAAAGACAAATGATATAAATAGAATAAAATTTAATTGGAAAAAAAGACATTGTTATTAACTTGTTTTCATTTTATGTTAACATGTGTAAAAGGTTTAAAACCTCACAATACAAGAAGGTGGGACAATGGATGAATCTAGGCTTCCAAACTCTTAATGTAACATTTTTTATACTTGTACAATTATGCAAGGCCATAACACTAATTAATTATTCCATTGCTAACATGAAGACCAAGATTCAAAACATGTCAATGAATTTATATATGGCACAATTTTGTTGAATGTAAAATAATGTGGAAAATGGTATGACAAATGTCAAAGATAGTATTTGACAAATTTGACATTCTATATAGATTTTACAACAATAAACCTCCCTCATTCCATCATTGACAATTTGAGCATGAAGATCCAAAACAAATATCAATATATTTTTAAGTTATCATTTTATAGTCCAAAGGTTATGATCATGGGGAGATGTGATCATTTTATTGACAATGTGAGACCAAGATCCAATACAAGTTTCAATATGTTTACATGCCACCATTGTAAACTTTTGTGTTATTAAGGGTTAGGGGACTACTTGAATCTACAGTCAATGGTCTTCACCCTAAATCAAAGAAACAATTTAAAATAATTGCTTATGATTCTTTGTATAATTCTATGATTATGTGAACTAATTGATTCGCTCACAATGTGAATACCAAGACCTAAGACAAATTATAATATTGTCACTTATGGCACTAGGTACAATGGAATGTTTGTGGACATTATTTGATTCTCCAATCAACAATGTGAAGACTAAAACCCAAAACAAAGTTTCAAAACATTTCCTCATGACACTATGCATAATTCTTGGATTGGGTGAACTGTTCAATTCCATCATCAATAGTGTCAAGGTCAAGAACGTAAATAAAATACAATGGCATATGACACTTTATACAATTTTGCAACTATGGGTGGCATTTGGTTAATATACCATCAATAATGTCAATACTTAGATCCAAACCAAAATTCAATACTTATAGCTTAACATTGTGCACATTTATTTTATCATAAGGGCAACTAGTTCATATTTCATTAACAATGTCAAGACCAAAATCCATTAAAATAAACTTTCTTATAGTAGGCTAGAACCTCCTTTTACAATTTTGCACTATGGTTTTTACATGATTATACCATTGATAATGTCAAGACTAAAATTCAAACCAAATTTTAATAGATTTATGCTTGGCATTGTGCACATTCCATTAACAATACCATTGACAATAAGAGGTAATTGAATATTTCATCAACAATGTCAAGACCAAGAAGATCCATTAAAATAAATTGTCTTGCATTATCTTAAGGCGTCTTTTTATCAATCTTGCAACTATGGTAATTACATGATTATACCATCAATAATGTAAAAACTAGGAGGGGAAAATAATAATTTTGCATTAGCCTAAGACATTTTGCAACTATGGGAATTATATGATTATACCATCGATAGTGTGAAGACTAAAATCCAAAGCAAATTTTAATAGATTTATGCTTGAAATTGTGCACATTTTCTGACAATAGTATCTATTTGCATACCTATTTGCATACTTCATTAACAATGTCAAAACAAAGATCTAAAACCAAATTTCTTGCATTAACTTAAAACATCTTTCTATAATTTTCCAGTTATACCATCCATAATGTGAATATTAAATTCCAAACCAATTTTTATAGAGTTATGCTTGACATTGTGCACATTTATTTCATTGTAAGGAGCGTTTGAATATTTCATTGACAATCTCAAGACAAAGATCCAAAACCAAATTTCTTACATAGGCTTAAAACATCTTTTTACAATTTTCCAATTATATTATCAACAATGAAAATATTGATAACCTTAAAACCAATTTTTATATATTTATGCTTGACAATGTCCACATCTATTTTATTGCACTACACCAAAATGCATCCTAGTTCACTTTGAGTTTCAATAGATTTTGAGTGAATTTGGACATTTTTACCTGGTGAAATTGGTTAACCCCCCTAATGAATGGGAACTAGTTGCTATGAACACTGAATTGTTTCACTAGTACCTAGTGAAACAAGGTTATTGTCAAGTGAAATACAAATTTATCAAGCCATTCACTTGTTAGTTAATTAACTAACCAACAAGGAATTCAATTAAAATTAAATTATCTAATATATAATATTATTGAAAATTTCACGATTTTCAACCTATGATTTATTGACACGTATCATTACCTAGGCTAGGTTAAAAACCTAACCTATGTAGGTAAGCCATGTAATAAATCTAGGCACCTATTCTAAAAAACTAGATAAAAAAATATTCGGTCAACTTACCATTGCTGACCACACACAACACCACTTATAAGGTTTGATCATTTGACTTTTAAAATGGAGGCAAACACCGTTACCATCAAACCAGCACACTTGTTATGAAAATATGTTACATTACATTTTATTTATCAAATACTTCATTTTAAGCATTACAAAAACATAAACTTTGAAAATTCATATCTTATTGAGATTTTATTCAAATGAAATGATTCAAGTTTACTTTGTAAAAAAATTCAATAATGTACATAATTACATTTATTTCCTTTTGAAAGTGTAAAATCATTTGAACAAAAAAAAATTGAATATCATTATTCAATAACATTTCAATGACCATTTTTTTGAAAAAAAAAGTTTAATAAATGGATAAGATTTTTGCTAATATAATAATATTACTTATTATAAGCTACTTTCAATTATTATATGGCTATTTTTCATTAATTTAAGTTATTTCACCTTAGGCTACTTTTGGTTATTCTAAGTTACTTTTGGCTATTTTAGTTTATTTCACCTTAGGCTATTTTTAGATATTGTAAGTTTTTTTGGTTATTTTATGTTTTTTTGGCTATTATAAATTATTTTGCTCTAGGCTACTTGTAGTTATTATAAGTTTTTTTAGCTATTTTAAATTATTTCATTTTAAACTATTTTCGATTATGTGAAGTTATTATTGGTTACTTTTGGCTATTGAAGGTTATTTCACCTTATGTTATTATTGGCAATTCTAGGTTATTATAAGTTATTTCACCTTAAGTTACTTTTGTCTATTATAAATTATTTCACCTTAGATTATTTTTGGCAATTTCAAGCAATTATAATATATGGCTATTATTATTATTTTATTAGGGCTATTGGTGATTATTTATGGCCATTGGTACCTATTCTATTGGTGGCTGTTAATGGTTATTAGTGGTTATTATATTAATGGTTATTGGTGGCTAATCTATTAATGGTTATTGGTGGCTAATCTATTAATGGTTATTGGTGGTTATTCTATTAATGGCTATTGATGATTATTCTATTAACGGCTATTGATTATTATTCTATTAATGGCTATTGGTGACTATTCTATTAATGGCTATTGGTGGTTATTATATTGATGGCTATTTTATTAATGGTTATTGGTGGTTATTTTATTAAAGGCTATAATTGGTTATTTTATTAATGGCTATTGTGGCTATTTTATTAATGGTTATTGGTGGTTATTTTATTAAAGGCTATAATTGGTTATTTTATTAATGGCTATTGTGGCTATTTTATTAATGGTTATTGGTGGCTATTTTATTAATGGCTATTGGTGCTTATTCTATTAATGGCTATTGGTGCTTATTCTATTAATGGCTATTGGTGCTTATTAATGGTTATTATATTAATGACTATTGATGGTTATTAATGGTTATTTTATTAATGGTTATTGGTGGCTATTCTTTTAATGGCTATTAGTAGCTAGTCTATTAGTGGTTATTGATGGTTATTCTATTAATGGCTATTGGTGCTTATTCTATTAATGACTATTATATTAATAGTTATTAGTGGCTATTCTATTAGTGGTTATTGATGGTTATTATATTATTAGCTATTGGTGGATATTAGTGGTTATTGCATTGTAAACCATTGGTGATTATTTTATTTGTGGTTATTGATGGCTATTCTATTGGTGGGTATTAATGGCTATTTATTAATGGTTATTGGTGGTTTTTGTATTATATGTTATTATATGTTATATTACGACTATTGGTGATTATTCTATTGTAAATTATTGTTGGATATTCTATGTTATAATATCATAGGTTATTGGTAGTCATTATGTTGTAAGTTATTTAAAATTATTTTCATAGGCTATTTTTTTCTATTTTAAGTTAATTTACCTTAGGTCATTATATTTTATTTCAAATTACTTTAAGTTATTATACTTAGGATAAAATAATTTATAATAACATAAGGTATAAATTAAAATAACTAAAGTAACTTAAAATAATATAGGGTATATCATAAAATAACATATATAGTTTTTTTCAAAAAACATAGAAATAAACCTATTCATTACAATAAATCAAAATAATGAATTATGTTTATTAGTAATGAAACATGATGTTTACATAATGATATTATAGTGAAATAATTTTCACTAGGGTGAAATTAGTAAAATGCAATGAACTTATTTCACTTTTAAAGTCCCATAGTGATTTAAGCTAATGAACTACATCCCACTTTTGTACTAGTGTTATAAGGAATGTTTAAATATTTCATTGACAATGTCAAAATAAAAATCCAAAACCAAAATTTTTACATAGGCTTAAAACATTTTTTTATAATTTTCCAACCATACCATCGATAATGAAAACATTAATAACCCCAAAACCAATTTTTTTGTATTTATGCTTAACATTGTGCACACCATAGGGAATATTTGAATGTTTCATTCACAAATATCCAAAACCAAATTGCTTGCATTAGCTTAGGAAGTGTTTTTACAATCTTGTAATTATACCATCCATAATGTGAAGACCAGGATCCAAACAAAATTTTAATAAATTAGGGTTAACATTATGCACATTTGGGTAATTACATAATCAAGTGTTTCACTATTGTGATGAAATGGTGTTTTTTTTTCCTAGGTACCTTTTATTCAAATGCATATGGTGATTGATATATCTTTAGATTTACTAATTGGGACTTGGATCTAAACTAACATTTTCATTACAAAAAGAATTGTGTGGTTATTTATTAATAAACAACTCATTTGTTAGTAGTAATGGACTTTTGAAGTCAAAAAATATGGATTGGTCGTCTAATTGGACCATCACAAAATGGAAAAAATTATATGGATTCACATTCCAAATTTGTTGTTGGGACTCAATATATGATGTAATATAAGATGATAAATTTATTTGAAAACCTTAATCGTTTGGTAATTAAGGACTTTTGAATAGTTAATATTTGACCATATTTTCATGAGTCCATATGAGTTCCTACATTAATAACAAGTTATCACATAGATTTGGGAAGGTTTGTAAGTGATTGAACATGTATTATTCAAAAATTAAAACAATAACGTTTAAAAAATAAAAACCATGTCCATTTGAATCATTTAAAAAAATCTTGTATGGACTTATAGGGAGTGTAATTTCTATCGATATTGAGACATTCCACCCATTTATATTATCATATGGAGTTCGTGAATATTTCATCAACAATGTCAAGACTAATGTTGGGCAGTTTCTAGGTTCTAGGCAAAAGTATATTAGGTTTAGGTTCCTACATTCTTCAAGGCACTTGGCTTGGAATGATTTTAATCCTTTTTTTTTTCCAAAAATTGGATGCACTTTTAGATCCATGGACTTTAATTTAGGGGGCAAATCCATATTTGATTTTTTTCCTATTTTCAAATTAGGCTAGTTACTAGTTCTATCAATGTTAGAACCTCCAATTTCGAATCTTAATTGATTTCGGTTTTAAAGTTTAAAAACACTAAAAGTTTCAATTTGAAAAAATCAAACTTTTATTGTAAAGGGGAAAAAAAACTATTACAAAGGTTTGACAACATCAAAAGCCATAAAAAGTAACCTATTTTTAATTTCTAAAACATTCTACTAAGTTTCTAGGTTTTAGAGGATCACAACCAATATCATCCACCACCATGTGGTTTCATGCTTAAGATTTTTAGCAGTTGTAATTATCATCTTGAAATATGGCCTCTTGTGGCCCTATAATTCACTTGTAGAATTTCCCATATTTGCCCTAAATTTTGTCACCCAAACTCCCTATTTCCACCTCCAAATTCCCCCACAAACAACCCCCACCATATTCTATAACCCTAAAACTTTAAACTAGAACTAGATTTTTCAAAAGTTCCAATTCTCAACCCATGTTGGAACCAGACCCCATGTCTAGGTCCAAATTTGATTACAAAACATTTCTAAACCAAGGGCAGTTCCAAGTCGGGCCAATTAGGGGCCAATTTTGGGTAGAGTTTAGGTACGCTAATTAGGAACAATTGGTTCCTACCTAATGATCTGAGTAGCCACACAACACTAATCAAGACAAAGATCTAAAACTAAATTTCTTACATTAGTTTAGGACATTTTTCTATAATTTTCCATCTAGACCATCCATAATGTGAAGACTATGATCCATGCCAATTTTTAATAAATTCATGCTTGACATTATGCACATTTATTTCACCATAGGGAGTACTTGAATATTTCATCAACAATGTCAAGTTGAAGATCCAAAACCAAAATTCTTGCATTAGCTTAGGACATCTTTCTATGAATTTCCATCTTGACCACCCATGATGTGAAGATTAAGATGCAAGTCAATTTTTAATAGATTTATGTTTGACATTGTGCATATTTATTTCACCTTAGTGAATACTTGAATATTTCATCAAAAATGTCAAGATGAAGATCCAAAACCAAATTTCTTACATTAACTTAAGACATCTTTTTACACTTTTGCAATGATATTGTTAATAATGTGAAGACGAAAATTCAAACCAAATTTGGTGATGATCTATGGCTAACATTGTGCACAATAATTTCACCATAAGGATGTTTTCAATAGTTCATCAACAATGTCAAGATTAAAATCCAAAACCAATTTTCTTTCATTAGTCTAGGACATCTTTTTCAAATTTGGAACTATGGTAAATACATGATTATACCATCGATAACATCAAGACTAAGATCCAAAACAAACTTTGTTGCATTAGCCTAGGACATTTTGTAGAATTTTGTAACTATGGTAATTACATGATTATACCATCGATAATGTGAAGAGTAAAATCCAAATCAAAATTTAATAGATTTATGCTTGAAATTTTGCCCTTTTTTTACGATAGGAAGTACTTGCATATTTCATCAACAATGTCAAGACAAAGATTCAAAACCAAATTTGTTGGATTAACTTAACGCATCTTTCTACAATTGCGCACATTCCACATTTTATTGGGAGTCATTCGACTGTTGGCTCGGTGTCAAATTGGTGCATTTTGTAATATATTTTCATTTCTTTCAATTAATTAATTAAATATTGGAAAGTTAAGGTTCATTCTAAATTCATTAACTTGATTCCATCTCAAACATTCTTTCATGACATAGCCTTTCATGGCTAAGTTGTTTGTTTTTATCCTTCTAGCAATGAATCATTATGATTGGCCCAACACATACAAAATTCAAACAAGACCCCAAGAAAAATTGTGCAGGCTCCCCAACATACACGATTTTTTGAAATATGAATTCCTTTATCCTCTAGCCACTAAACAACAAGTTCCAACTTCCAAGAGGACATTATGGGTAAGTGATATGATATATATTAACTTAATAAGACTAGTTGCAAGATTTAGGACTTTTAACATTGCAATATTTTGATGGGTTAAGAAACACAAGTAAAAAGTGTTGTGAGGTTACATATTGGAAAAATAAATGTTTTTGACCCAAGTCTTATGTTAAGGCCACTTGGTGAACTACCGGGTTTTAGGTACTTAAATGAAGTAGGAGTAGAAAATTAACATTTCAATTTTGCAACATTAAGTGGTCCAAATAGTTACCAAAAGTTTATAAAACCGATAATTCAAATAGACTACATGTTTCTATCGTGCAAACACTTCAAACTTGTGAAGAAACATACAACTTTAAACTTAAAACATGATGGAAAACAACCACACATACAATTCTACATACAAAAGGTATGGCAAGAAAAAATGATTTTTCTTCATAAAATATTCTCTTATATAATCCACATAGGGACAAAGGCTTAAATACTTCAAAAGAAAAAAATCAAAAATGGTGGAATAGACAATTAACATAATCCCCCAAAAAATCGGTCCTAAAATTAAACAATATAAACCAAAAGTAAAATCAGTTTTGGTAAAAAGCTTTTCGATAAAGTAATTTCAATTTTCATTTCAATAAACATCTGGTAAAAAACCAATTTTGGTATAAAAAAAAAAGTTTCAGTAATAATCTACCTTCAACATCATCTCCTTTTCTAATTGGGATTATGTCCTTGTCATTACACTTTCTACATTATTCTTCCATATTTGCGACCTTTGTTTCTTCTACCTTAACATCTACTTTTAAATCTATCGTTGCGACGTCAAAACCAGTGTTGGGTGGGTATCACAAATACCCCCGAACATCACTTGGGCATCCAAGTCTGATCCCCTCATGGTACACGATGAATGATACCCTGACTGAAAATCAAACTATTAGTTCTCACTTATGTGACAATTAGATGTGAGAACTAATTTATATTTTTTCATTTTTTTCATTTTTAAAACTAGGTAAGGTCTGACCCCTTACCAAGGTCAAGGTCTCAAGGTTTAGCCGTAAAACAAATTTAATACAAACAATGAGAAAGAAGTTATGAGCATCAAACTTAATTATGTTTCTATGTAGAATGGAACAATGTTTTAATTACTAGATCTTGCTAATCAGTCATGGACCATGGATTTGAACTTTGGAGGTATGGTGTTAAGTTAGCCTAATTAACTAGGGTTAAAGAAAGGACACTTTCATCATTAGACCCACATCAAAATTTTCTTATCAAGTTTAATTTGCCTTGGGAGATGGGAGATCCAAATGAGGGTTAGTATTTGGTGGTAAGTATTTATTAATGGTAGGCCAAGTCAAATGGTAATGATGTTTGGAAAGTTTATTTTAAATGATGATTTATTTTAGAAATATTTCAAAAACCTTGAACCAGAAATCCTTTGATTTTGAATTTTTTCAAAAAGCTAAAGCTATTGTTAAAAATAAAATAAAATAATCTTAATTTAATTTAAAATTTTTAAATTTTAAATTAAAAAAAAGTAATACCTAGTTTGTGAAAATCGACAAAGGATAATCGATTGTTTTCAAATTTTTGAGAATCGGCATTGTGAAAATCGGTTTAATTTTTAAAAAAAATGTTGATACCCTTGTACAACATATAAATTTTATTAAAAAAATTGGGGGAGAACTAGACCTTTTTGTAAATTACTTTGTGAAAAATCATATTCAGTGGGTATCATGAAATTGTGATACCCACCCAACACTGGTCAAAACTCAATGTAGTGGCAATAGGGGCCATAGTTTGTTATGATTGTGCTGAAATTGAAATCCTTCCTTCCATACCGATTTCTACCACTGGATTTTTTTTGCTCCTCCTTGGCTGTTGTGTTGGAGAACATTGGATCGGTTGTTTCATTAGAATGTGCTACAACCTTAGGAGGTGTAACAACTATAATAGGGGCAACACCTTCGGTTTCATTGGAACTATCTGTAGTATCATAAAGTATCCCAATAGTGGAAATTACTTCCAATTCGGTAGGTCATGGTTCTAATGCAACCATCAAATCTACCTCCATCTTACCGCTTTCATTTTGTTCTTCACTCCTCTATGAACTAGATTTGAATGCAAACTCAAAGTGGGTTTGCGCTTTGTTGAGCTCGAAAGGTAGCATCACTAGATGTAGCATCATGCATCGATAAGTCTCAATACGCAATTAGTACAACTCTTCATCTTTTCGATAGGATTCAAATGCCTTTCAGATGATCTCACTGATTTGTTCCTTGTACAACTCCAACTACTTGGCTTGGCTACTCTTATTCCTATTTTGATAGATGAAAAAGTTCAGCTTTCATAAAAGCATGCTCCATCTTCAAATTGTCAAACTCCTCCATTCGGTAATGGTAGAGGTCTATGAGCTTCACCTTCGACTTAAGCACCATCATTTCCTTTGTTAGCATATCTAGCTCCTCCTAAACCACAATAGGATTCTTTTAGACCTCCTCCAAATCTTGCTACAACAACTAGATTTTTTTTATTAACCGTTGCAATTCCACTTGCTTTTGTGTGGTTTTGGTGAAAGTTTCATTTTGCTCCTCCAACCACTCTACCTTCCCTTTTGTTGAAACAAGTAATTTTTCAACAAGGGTTATCGACTACTCCATCACCTTCAAGTTGGCCTACTCCTACTCCAAAGCCTCCTTGAGCTTGGCTCGTTCCAAATCAATGGTGCCCAATGTTTTACTGATTTTGATAAGGCGTTTGTGGAGATTCAATAATTCATTATAGTAATTGGAGTTTTCGATTTCCAACTTGAGGACTCTCTTTCTTATGCCTTCTAGGTTTTGCAACTCCGTCTACAAATGTTGTATGGTAAGGGCATCTTGCCGGTTGGAATTTTGCAATTGTAACAGTTGTCCTTTCAAACTTGTTACCTCTTGCAAGTTCTTTTGCAACATTTCCTCTATAGCCTCCTTTTCAGTTGTGGCCAACCGAAATGATGTCAAGATACCCACTATCTAGGAAAACTCTATCAACCAAAGTAGGTGGTTTTCCAAATCTTTTAGTGAAGACAAAATTGAAGGAACTAAGACCTTTTTAGTTTCGGTTGGTGGAGGAAAACATCCACCCCGTACCAAAAATGAGGTATCAAGAGGGTAATGTTCCTTAGCTCCTCACTTGAACTTTATACAAAGTTTCCACTGGAAAATAATCTAATGGAGTATCCATTTCCAGTAGGTCACCTACCAAAATCAATTCTCCCTTTAGTCGTTGATGTAGTTGGTTAGAAAGATTTGCAAGGGTTTCTATTGTACATGCAGACCTTGCATGCGGTTTTGGTTGAGGTCTTGCATTGGAAACTTGTTGAGTCAGATCTGGATTTAAACTTCGCATTCTTCCCTTCTTTTGAGGACTTAACGCTTTTGACGATCGCTCTACTAAAGTGCATTTCCCTAGGGACTATATAGGATTTTAAGGATGAAGCCATCCCAAATTTTAAAATCGCAAGGCCAATAATAATGTCGATGATATTTTTGATTGCTTTGAGGTTTTCGATTCGGTATTCGTCCCACTGATTTCTTCAACGTCCTCCATCTCCTCACCAACATCAATGGGGGTGCACTAAAAATGTGCTCTTGAAACTCTACTAGTTCCTGCAGCTTGAACTTTTGATTGAGGTTTGGCAGTTCCTTCCTCTTTGTTTTATTTTGGTAGAATGAGTGTTGGGTCTATCAAAAACTACTATCAGAATAGGATGTCCACCATTTGGGTAGCTTCAAATTTGGTGTTGTCCCTACTTGCGCCATGTTTTGTTGGTGCAAAAAGATCTTGCAGCTTGATGTAGAGGTTGTTGAAGATTATAGTAGATCAATTCACTTTCACTCCCTACTCGGCCAACACCACAAAGTTCATCAATTTTTTTGCCATGTAGGTGAATTGGGTGCCCTTCAACTAAATTACCTAGATTAATGTCGGTAATTTGGTTGCATACATTCCCTTTAGAAAGGAAACCTTCTAACCTTCCCAGTTGATAAGTGTTTCAAGTGGCATAATTTTTCGATAAATAGTTACATATTTTTCTTTCTCCTTTTCCCTAGTAGGCTTGATTGATAAATTGCTAAAGCCTATTTATGATAATAGAACATTTTCGCCATTGTTTTCTTGGTTATAAAAATCGAAACTCCTTGCACAATTGATTCTATAATTTTTAAATCAAACTGGGTAATGGCCTAGAAAAATTCCTTTACTAATGGTCAAATCAGATTCAACTGCATGTCTAGCAAATAAAAAACGCCAACGTGCCGAACCCACTCTAAATCTCTACCATCTATCCACCTTTGAATTTTTTCCATTTTCAAAAAGATTATCTTTCTTTTATCGAAAATAGTTACAACCATTTTCTCCCTCTTTCTATTCTCACGATCAAATTTTGGTGCAGCTTGGTTGTTGCCCAGTTCAAATTCTAATGACGCACCCCCAAGCTCCTTGATAGACTCAAATGTGAGTCTGAAGTGAAACTAGCGGAAGAGTAAGGAGTTGGGGCACGTTCCTTAGTTCGTAACACTTTGGGGGTAAGGGGCGTGTTGGAGCTTTGGGATGGGTCTAGGATGAATGACAAGCATTTAATCACTCACATGAACCTGCACAAAACCAAACAACGAATTGGTTAGTGCATAGTTGGAGCACTTTTGGTGCTAAGACGAGCCACGGGCAAACTCGAACTCACAAGACTCATCATGGTTCAGACTTGGGGGAAGCCACCACCTTCCCCCTTATAGTATACTCTATGCCTCTCCACGAGGCCCACATCCAAATGGCATTTTATCCCGGGACTCCCAAATGGGAGTCCCAAAATTCCTAAAGTTGGGACTCCTGCGACTTTGGGGATCCATAACTTTGTGTGAAGACCTCTGATTGATATGAGGTCTAAAGAAAAGTTGTAGCCCTCATCAAGAGCTTTCCAATGGTATGTCGCACGCCACCTGCACGAAAGGAAATCGGGTCGATTCCAAACTTTTAGTGGTTGGGAGTCAAATTGCCAATTTGACTCTTGGCCTTTCTTTTGGCCATAACTTGTGTTTCAGATGTCCAAATGGGTGATACGAGCCCATTTCAGACATCTACGTCTCAATAACTTTCCAATGATATAATTTTTTTTTCAATCCAATGGATTTTGACCCTTACAATTGCTCCCTAAAAATTTGGGAGTCCATTGGGACTCCAACTCCCCAAGTGGGAATTGCCTTGAGAGTGTGAGGGTTCATTCTCTCACACTTTCCTGCACTCCCAGGAATATAAGATGTGTCTCTCAAGCCTCCCTCTTGTCCCGCACTTTTGCCAACCCTTGCCTTGGTCGCGAGCCAAAGGCTAGGGTTGCGACATCTAATTTCTCTCTCCTTTTCATTTTTTTTGCCATCTTTTTGTTAATGTTTCCCCTCATCTTCACTAACAAGGAATCGGTAAAAATTCATGTAGCATAATGATATTGAAAATAAAGAGGAGAAATTGAATGAATAGTTCCCTCTTTTATACCAAAGTTTAAGTGCCTAAACCTAATGTTGATTGTACAAACCGTTTTGAAAATACAAATGGATTTTTGTCCTTTCAGTGTCAGTTTGTTGATTTGGGTGAAGACACAACCGATCATGATTACCTCGATTCCAAATTTTTCCCCTACTGATTATGGGATATAATCTTGATGTGTAGATTCCAAATTGGAATCAACCTTTGAGGATTCCACCTTGAAAAGTTAAAAATATACCCCTATTGATTTTGGGGTGGAATCTTTCATTGAGTATTCCAAACCGGAATTGGTCTTGGTTAATTCCAAATTGGAATTTATTGTTGAACCAAAATTTCTGTCTCTTTCGGTGGAGTCCAATTTTTCAATTCGTCTTTACCAAAATTTGCTAAATCGAAACTCCTTTTTAGTTCAGTAGATTCATATATTGGTTATTTGATGTCAATAATTGAATTTTTTTATTGACTGTGATTTTTGGTTGAATGATTTTTTGGTAGAAGCACCCAAAACATTTTCTTTTGAGTCCTCCTTGCAAATTAAGTCATCCTTGTTTTTTGAGTCCACTTCATCCTAAACATCTTTTCTTAGATCCTCCTTGTGCTATCCTCCCCCTTCGATGGTAGCTTCCAGTCGTCTAGGAGCTTGTCCCAAGTATCGGTAAGGTTTGAGCTTGTTAATGTTCACCAAAATGGGATTTGGTTCAAACTTGTTGATATTGATGAAAAGTACAATATTGTTGGGGAACAATATTTATTTTATATGAGCCAAACCATTGTTTAAATTTTTTTTGGTGTGTTCCTTTTTGTTTTTTGGGAACCAAAGAATTGTGTCCCCCATAAAAAAAAGTTTTTATTTTGTGGTTTTGTTGTGCCCATAATGTTGTGTTCCATTGCCTTATACCGGTCCTTTTTGTTGCCTCCTGGCAAGTCTCATCCAAATGCTCCAATTCTGCCATGTAACTGGTTACGATACAAGTAGGAGAGAAATCTAGGTCAGGATGTGAGTTGTTCATGGGTAATAGATATTCCATTTGTATCAAAAGGTAAAGGCCATAAACCAATTGAGACAGAATGTGTCCAATGGTTACCTTGAATGTTGTGCGGTAAACATATAGAACCATGTGGAAATGCTCATCCCAATTGATGCAATTATCATTCATCAACGTAACAAGCAATGAACCAATCATTTTGTTGGTGGATTATACCTATCCATTACCTTGTGCATAATAAGTGGTCAAGGTCATATGTTATAATAGAAAATGGTTTGTAAGAATCTTAATGGCCTTATTAATAAAGCGGATTCCCTTATCACTTACCAAAGTAAATGGACAACCAAATCGTGTAAAAATGAATTCGGAAATGAATTTTGCCATCACAATTGCTATATTTGTGCGTAATGCCTTTATTTCCACCCACTTGGTGGCATAGTTAGTAGTTACCATAATGTATTAATTTCCAATATACCCACATTAGAAGAAATTTGAAAATCAACAATTGAATTTGTGATTCATTATAGTTGTAATGGACACATGCAACTGAAAATAACCTAATTGCCTTGGACAAGTGCCATAAGACAATCAGTTGCAAAAGACACGGCATGGCCATGAAATTGAAAGTGTAGTCGCAAACCTTACGACTAGGCCAAAATTTCTCATCCATTGCCATGGATAATCCTTACTATGACGTGGAACCCCAATTTGCGATTGCATTTGTGACTACATTTGGGATAGTCGCATGCTACCAAATGTTTCATTAATAGGTGGTTAGGATTTAACCACATGGTAATTCAAAGAACCAATGGCCATAAAACACATGGTAATTTTCCATTTGTTCAAAAAAGATATATTATAATTAAAGTAATTAAAATTTGAAATTAAAAGTTTTAAATAATATAATTATAGTAATTAATTATTTTAATTAATTAATTATAATCTATCCTAGGCTAAAACATAATAGGTAATTATTTTTAGGCTAGGTTATAGTAGAATAAGTTAGCTAGCATAGGCTAAGTAGGTAGATAGGATTCTATTTATTTTTTTGGGGACAAGATTTTTGATTGGCTCATCCCACATGGCACATGCACTATGTTTATAGTGCACACCATGAATCTAATCCATTCCTTCACCTAGTTATATACTTTACAAGTTTGAAGTTGTAGACAAAAGATATTGGACAATTATAATGAAAAGGAAACACTATAACACTATCACATCCTTTGTCCCATACAAAAACATTTTCATATATCCACACAATAAAATACTTACTACTTGACTTAACTACTTATTACCTACTACCTATCTTACTTACTACATATTACCTTAACTACATATCTACTATCTATTACTTAACCTACCTACTACTTACCACTACCTATCTTACTTATCACATACTACCTAGGTTCCATACTTACCATCTATTACTAAGCTACTTAATAAATTAATATCCTAGCCTACATTTAATAAATTAATTGTTTAACATAGCTAATTAATAATCAATTAATACAAAAACACTATGACATATCCACAAAATAAAATACCTCTTGCTTAACTTATAACCTACCTACTAACTACCTACTAGTAGTT